>Ga0213876_10000271_pt1 | contig 47975 bp, 36 predicted proteins | sample BarmaccomBMRX_R9_FD_160113 | JGI IMG/M metagenome (GOLD analysis project Ga0213876, IMG submission 160113) | Root-associated microbial communities from Barbacenia macrantha in rupestrian grasslands, the National Park of Serra do Cipo, Brazil - RX_R9 | ecosystem: Host-associated > Plants > Roots...
GGCCAGAGTGATGCCGTTCCAAAGTCCCCACGCGGCGTAGTGCCAGCCGGCGCCGTGCCACAGTCCGATGATGAGCATCACGAGGATGCTCATCGCGATCGCGACGACGCGCGTCCTCGCTGAGCGGCCGCGCCCTTCGCCCCGCAGCTCGCGTCCCAGCGGGACAAACACGTAATCACGAACCCAAGACGTGAGTGACATGTGCCAGCGGTGCCAGAACTCGGCGATGTTCGAGGCGTAAAACGGGCGCGCGAAATTTTCCGGCACGCCGACGCCAAACAGCATGGCAAATCCGATCGCGATATCTGAGTAGCCGGAAAAATCGTAGTAGGCGGTGACGGCCGCCGCCAGCATTGCAATCCAATTTGCCAGACTTGTGTAGCCGCCGTCAGGATTGACAATCGGCTGCATGAAAAGGTGGGCGCTGTCTGCGATGACGATCTTTTTAAAAAGTCCAGTGACGATCCGGTAAAGCGCTGCTTGCGCTTGCGCACCCCGGGCGAGCTGCAACGCTCCCAGCTGCGGGCTGAACAGGCCATAGCGCTTGATCGGGCCTGCAACCATAGTCGGGAAGAACAACGCAAACGAAGCGAAGTCACGCAGGCTGAAGCGCCGGATGTGGCGGCGATGCACTTCGATGATGAAGTGAATGAACTCGAACGTAAAAAACGAGATCGCGAGCGGAATTGCAACGGCTCCCAACTTTGAGCTGAAGCGTTCGTGCGAAATCACGCCGATCGAAGACAGAATCCACGCCGAATACTTGTAGTACGCGAGAACACCGAGCAAGGCGCAGATCGAGATAACGGTGATCGCCATGCGAACGCGCTCCGCGCGCTCCACCTGCATCAATCGCGCTGCGCCGTACGTCAACAGCGTTAACGCGAGCATCAGAAACAGATACTTGGTTCCCGCAGTGGCGTAGAACGCCACGCCGGCAAAGATCAGCCAATACGCCCGGTAGCGCGGCGGGACGACGGCAAAGACGACGAGCGCAGCCACAGCAAAGATCGCGAAGATCCAGGTGTTGAACGGCATCGATCAGCCGGTCAGGGCCACGTTAGAATTGTTGCCCGTAGAAAAAGCGGTACGATTCAGCGGGCATGAAGACGATCGTCGCGACGATCAAGGCGAAGACGATCAGCCCAAAGACAATCTCGCTGGTTTCAACGATCAGCGGCGGCGACCAAGGCGTGCGCTGCGCGATCGATTCCAGAGTTTCATGAAAGCGCCTCACGGCAGCTCGGGCGGCAGTTGACCCGTGACGTCGATCGATACGGCAGTGACCGGATGCCCGGCACGAAGCTGCTGCGCCCAAGTCCGCGCTTGCGAACTGTTGCGCAGTGCGCCTTTAAGGGTCAACAAGCGTTCGACGCCTTCGAAGGTCGCGGTGTGATACGTCGGGCTTATTGCGCCCGTCTTCGTGTAGAGGACCAAGATCGATAACGTCTTCGCGTTTTTTCGAAGCGCCGGAGCCCGATTCGCGAAGATCAACGCGGCGTCTGCCTCGAGGCGTGCGAGTGCATCTTTCTTGGTCGGTTTCTGCGCGACCATGGCGGTCAATTCATCGGTCGCATCCCAAACGGCAAGGGCATCGCCTCGAGCTTTCGTGAGTGTAACCGTTCCTTGCGGCAGCGCATCCGCAAATGCGAGCCCGCTCAGGAAAAACGTCAGAGCAACTGTTGCAGTCAATGTTTTCATTTCGCGTGCTTTCGCCACGGCGCGAGCGCTTCCAACCGAGCGGCAATCAGTCCCGCTAAGGCGCTTCGCGCGTAGCGCGTGAAGTGGTAGTCACCGCTTCCGAAGATCAAGTGGGGGCTCTGCGCGCGCTCGGCATTTTGCATCAGCGGCCCTGCATCGAGAAGCGGTGCACCTGATTTTGCAACCGAGGCACTCAAAAGATGCGCGATCTCGGTGCGATCGACCATCGCCGTGGCGATATCTTCTCCGGGCTGCAATTGGTAGCTCTGAATGAGCCAATACGAGCCGCTCGGCGACACTTCGAACCAGACGGGATGCAGCACAACAAGAAATGGAATGCCTCTCTCTTCGAGCTGGTGATTGATCGTCGAGAGCTGCACTGCCAGAGAATCTTGCCAGCGTGCCGGATCGAGCTTGAAGAGACTGAGGCCGTCGAACGATGACTCGACCGTTCCCCAGTTCAATTCCAGTATGACCATCTGATAGAGACCGCTCGGCGCGGCGGTGTTCAACCACGTCGCGACCTGCCCGAGCGAGTACTTGATGACCGGGATGACATGCGGAGATCCGCCGCTGCTGCGCCAAAACGGATCCTGGCCGATCTGCGTTTGCACGAGCCCTTCGATCGAATCGCTCCAATTCGTGTCGTACCAGATGTACGAGTTGCCGATGAACGCGATGTGATAATCTTGCGCTCGGGGATGCGATTCAATGCCGGGATACGCTTGATTGAGCCATCCCCAAGGGTCGATGCGCTCGAACGGCGAGAGGCGGCGAATGCGTCGATTTCCGCTGTCCGCCACAATCAACGCTCCGTCTGAGCCGCGGACGATTCCGAGCGGCGCAAAAAATTTTGTTGCTGTTCCGACACCGTTGCGATAACCGCCCGTGTTACCGGAACCGTCGTCGCTTGCCGTGCCGGCAATGATTTTCAGTTCACCGGAAATCGTTTCGAGTAAACGGATCGTGTTCGTGCGAGCATCGGTAAACGCAACGGTGTTTTCATCGAGAGCCGTTAGAAAGGCCGGATTGCCCAGCGGGCGATCGCCATTCGTATCTAGCGTCGTTATCCCGGCCGGTGCGTGAGATGCTGCAAAACGTCGATCTTCAGTGGGCGCGGCGCCCGGCTGGCGCGCAACGATGCCGTACCGGTCGCCTGCAAAAATCGTAACGCCGAGCGGTCCATCAAACACGGCGACGGCGTACGGGTCGATTCCCAACTGCGGGACGGTCGTGACGTTACCGGCAGTGTCGATCTTTCGAATGCCCCCGTAATCGGCAACGTAGAGATTGTCGGCACGATCGATGGCCATGCCGGTTGGCCGAAGGAACCGCGCTTCTCCACGGCTGCCATCAACGCGTGCGGCTTCGTTTGGCGAGCCGGCGTAGGTCGTTACTTGTCCCGTCGGCGCGATCTCACGAATGCAGTGGTTGAGCGAGTCGGCTACATATGCGAAGCCGTTGTGACGGATCGCGATTCCTTGCGGATAGTTGAACCGCGCAGCCGCGCCGCTTCCATCGTGGTAATCTCCGATGACCGACCAACGGTTGCGTGAGAAATCGCCGCCGCCGGCGACGGTCGTGATGGTTCCGTTGCGCTCGACGCGGCGTATGCGTTGCGCTGCGGCGTCACTGATGTAAAGCCGGCCGAGCGAATCGTAGGCAATGCCCGCCGGCATCAAGAGAGCGCCGTGCGCGCCATCGGTGAAGGCGGCCGCACCCGAGCCCGCGATGGTCGTGACCGTCGGCTGCTCGCGTAACGCCCGTCCGGCGCCCAGCGTGCAAAGAGCCGCAACGAGCACGATCGCCCACCGCGCTTGCGCGGTGCGAAAGTTAATGTCGGTCGGAGGGGAGATCGCGGGCGACGTCAACGCTCACGCCGGGCGGGAGAACCCCGCGTTGCAGCTCGCTTTGCCAGTTTCTTGGGAATCGCTGGCGCCGCGAGATGTTGCCTTGCACCGTCAAGATCGGCTTGACGCCGGCGAACGTCTTGGTTTGGTACCGTGCTTCCGTTGCGCCGGTCTGAACGTAGGAGACGAGGATTTTCAAGTGGTGGGCGCTCGACGCCAGCGCCGGAGCGTTGCGAATGAACAGTCCCACGGCGTCCGCCTCTAGCGACTTCACCGCATCTGCGGCCGGCGTTCCATCTTGCGCGAAACGATCGACGGATGGCGTCGCGTCCCAGAGAATGACGGCGCCGCTGCGGTCCACAGTGGTGATCGTGCGTTGCGGCGGCAGGCTATCGGCGCCTACTGCTGTTGGGAGACTGATCGCAGCGGCACAAAGGAACACCAACGTTGGTGGGATCAGCTTCTGAAGACGCGCCATCGACGCGCTGATTCTGCGCGTGGGACGTTGACGCTTTGTAAGGGCTTGCATGCCTTGTCCAGGGCTAAGGACCCAACGGAGTTGTCATTTCGGTTGGAAGGAAGTGTGCCGCCCTAGTGCAAGGGAGGATAACGCGATGGGGTACCCAATCCCCTCGTACTTCACTCTTCCATATGGAGAAGTTCATGCGTTTATTTCTCTCGCGCTTTACGCTATCTAGCGTCGCGGCGTTGGCTCTTGCGGGCCTGATCGCGGGCTGTAGCGGAGGCAGCAGCTCGTTGCCTGGCAGCACGAGCGCGACGAGCGGAGCCACAAATGGCAGCTCGACCGCGTCGATGATGCTGTCCAAGTTGCAACAGCAGATCGCGACCCATAACTTTACGAAGGCTCCTGCGAGCCTCGTAGTTCACCACATGACCCAGTCGGAAGTCACGCAGAAGCTCGCGGCGCTTGGTGTGGTTAAGGGACAAACCCACGTGCACCAAGGTTCAAACGCGGTTGACCTTCCGGGCGGCTTCGGCTTCGTAACGACGACGAGCCCGCCGGGACCATATTCGGGCATCTTCGCGCAGCTCGCGGCATATCGCGCGCTAACCGCGTCGCCGGGTATCCCCGTCTTCACGTTCGGCATTCAACCGGGTCCGCCGCCGGTTGCCGCCTCGGTCTCCACCGATGTCATGGAAGCGCTCGTCGCCCCGGGCGGCGGCTGCTACATTCCGGCGGTTGAGTTCGTAACGACCGAATACTACACGGCAGGCCCGGTATTCCACCAAGTGTCGAACAACTGGTTCGATGCGTTGAACCTCTGCGCGTTCACCGGAAACGCGTTCCCGCTTGACCAAGGCTTCTTCGGGACGAACTACATCAACCCGTCGCCTGGTCCGGGACAGCCCCCGACGATCAACGTCGAAACCTTCGCACCGGAAGGACCGATGAATTCAACCGACGTCTGGTCATTCGGCGTCTTCAACACGAACACGAAGACGTTCGATGACTTCACGGGCTACTTCGGCTCCGGTGCCGGATTCCAGACGAACTTCTCGGGCGGCGGATTCGCCGGCTGGGTTGAGCGTGCATTCGCGATCGGGCCGTGCCCGCCGTTGCCGAACGCAACCGGTGGTCTCGGCATCCAGAACATCCAGCTCTACAACTCGACGAGCGCGTCGTTCACGCCGCTAGCGCCGTTCATGCCGGGCGGAACGCAAACCGCGTTCGCACCGCCGAACACGAACACGCAAACGTGCTTCAAGAACGACAACACGCATACTGGCCAGGAATACCAGATCAACCAGTCTGGCGGCACGCCGTACTACACGGGCGGCGGCGGTCAGATGCTGATCACCTCGTTCCCGAGCCCGTAAGTTCGAGAACACGACAGCGAAGCGTAATCGCTGAAACGAAGAGCCCGCCATCTCGGCGGGCTCTTTTTTATCGCTGTGCCGGAATCAGCCGACGACGCAGTATTGCGTCGGTGATCTCCTTTGCCACCAAGACACGTCCCGCGTAAGAAAAGTGTTCGTCGAAGCTGCCGAACAGCGCCGGATGGACGCGCGCGCGAAGCGCATCGTCAAATGCCGGAAAAAGATTGAGCAGCGGCGCGCCGGAGGCTTGCACGGCGTCGTTCAACGCGCTGTTGAATTGCGCGTTGGGAACCTGCTGTCCGGCGGCGGAAAGCAGCCGTGCGAGAACCGTTTCGCTCGGCGAAATATTGCGGCCGAGCGGCGTCGTGTACACGAGAAATCCAATGTGCAACGCCTTCAAAGTCGCATTCATGCGCCGGAGCGCTGAAATCATTTGCGGCCGCCAGCTCTCGGGTGACTGCTCCACTTCGTCAAACGCTCCCGCGGCAGCTACGCTGTTCTCATTGATGTTGAGGATTACGAGATTCGCTCCGCCGGCTCGCGCAAGAAAATCGATGTAATCCAAATCTGCGCCGAAGCCCGCGCCGGGAAAGAGATAGGGGTTGACGACGATGTCGCTGCGACGCAGCCGGCGCTTCAAAGCGGCTTCGACCATGCCTTGAATTGAATCAGACCAGCGCGTGTACTCCCACAAGAACGAGTTTCCGACAAAGACGATCTTGAATCCGGATTGTCCAAGTTTCGGCTCGCCGCCGGGAAGCGCGTCGTGGGCGCGATCGAGTCCGCTAATGCGTCGGATCCGGCGATTTGCAGAGTCCGCCACGAGAACGGTACCGTCGGGCCACGCTAAGACGCCCAGCGGCGCATCAAAGCGCGATTGCGTTCCGGATCCATCGCTAAATCCGGCCGCGGAAGCGGCGCCGTCAGCGGCGGGAGCGCCGCCAAGCACCTGCAGAGCGCCTGCAGTCCAATTCAGATAATTCACCGTGTTGGAACGCGGGTCGGAAAATGCGACCGAATGATCGTCAAACGCGCTGATGCCGAATGGATATCCGAGCTCGGCTGCGCCTTGTAAGTAACGAGTTCCGGTGCCGCCGGCGGTCGCGATACGTTCGACCGCTCCGTCGGGTGCACGACGTGCAATGCCGAGAAGGTCGGCAACGAAGATCACGGTCCCGCCCGGTGAGGAAGCCACGGCGACACCGAAGGGAGTGTTGCCGAAATTGGGGATCGTGCTCACCGAGCCGTCACGCGCAATCATGCGTATGCCGAAATAATCGGCAACATACAAAATACCGGCAGAGTCTTGTGCCAGCCCCGTCGGCCGGTCGAATGTTGCTGCAAGCCGTGGACCATCCGCGTGTCCCGCAACGGTTGATCCGGCAAACGTTGAGACGTTCCCACTCGTCGTATCGACGCGGCGAATGCAATGGTTGTTGGTGTCCGCAACGTAAAGCGCACCATCGGCGCCCAGTGCAATGCCCGCTGGCCGGTCGAACCGCGCGCGGTTTCCCGGTCCGTCTGCATATCCGCCGCGCACCCAGAGCGCGCCGCGCTCGAGACTTCCCGAGCCGGCCAACGTGCGTACCGATCCGTTGCGTTCGATCACGCGAATGCGTTGCGCCCCGGCATCACTGACGTACGTACGGCCCAGCCGGTCGACGGCGATTCCGAACGGCGCGACGTAGCTTGCTTCCCGTGCGCCGCCATTTTGCGTTCCCAATGCGCCGCTTCCGCTGAAGGTGCTCACGCGCACTTCGGGCGATCCGCTTACGTTTGGCGCATCGGCCAGCGCCATTGCGGCCACAATGGCGATCAACAACGGCGCCAATGCGATCGTTAGGCGCGCAAAAAGCGCCGTCTTATTTTGCGAGCGCATGTTGAATCGCCGGCGCGAGCGCGTCGGCTAGCCGGCGGTTTCCGGCAGCATTGGGATGCGCGTTGTCGAGAAAATCAGAGCGCGGCAACAGGCGATCCAAATTGAGTACCGTAGCGCCGAAGTGTCGTCCAAGCGTCTGCAAGCGCCCTAGGTTCGCGCCGTATGCCGGAGAGGCGATGTACTCTCCGACGAGCGCATGATTGACCGGCGGAAGAAAGGCGATGACCGGAACGCCTTGCGAGCGGAGCATCGAAAATGCGTGCTGCGAGTATGCGAAGGCGACGTTGTCAAGCGAAAGCGGCGTCAAATCGTAAAGGCCGAAGTAGGCGGGCTGCTGTCCGGCGTCCTTTTTCCGAAAGTCATGCGCCCAATGGTTCCAAAGCGCCGTCACCGCATCCGCATCGCCGAACAGGAATTGATGAATGTCGACTCGGTATCCATAGAGCTGCCAGTGATCTTCCATGAACGAGTCGAGTTTCTGTTCTAATGTGGGGCTCGCGACGTCGTCGGAGAGTTCGATGCGCTCACGATCGAACGGCTGCAAGAAGAGCGGCGCACGCCGTTCGAGCGCCCGCCCCAGCTTTTGATAGCCCTTTGCAAACGGGTTGTACGTGAGCGTATTTAAGTCCATCACGACCGCGCGCGGCCGAACACCGCGTGAAAACAAATACCGCAGGAGAAAATCGATATCAGCCGGCCCTTCGGCTTCGTAGGCGTAATTTGCAATCGGAATACCGGGAAATCGATCGCGTAGGCGTGCAACGGCGGTGGCCGTCGCGGGAACGCCATAGCCCCAAAGAACCGAATCGCCCAAAACGAGAATCGGTCGAGCGTCACCACGAAACTGCAGCGTATAGCGATCCAAGTACAGCGACGAAAAATGTTCCGGCAGACGCGGCGGTGTTGGACGATACAGTCCGCAAAGCGCATCTGCAGCGGCAAGCAACGCAAGGGCGATCAAGACGCCGAAGAGTGCGCGCGGCGGCCGCGCATGCGGCGCATGCGTTCCGAGCCGTGGCGATTCCGGCGTTGATCCTCGCATGCTTACCGGCCGCTGCGCCGATGTCGCGCATACGCTACGACGTGCGGCACTTCAGCGATTGCAAGGCCGCCGCGCAATACGCAGCGGGCCACCCGGCCATCGGTCACTACTTCTATCGCTTGGTTGCGAAATTGAGCAATGCGCGGGTATTGCGGTTCGGTGCGCATCAATATCAGGGGCGCGGGACGGCGTCGCTGCGCATCGACGCCTCTCAAGTCGAACTTCCACGTTGGAAATGGCCGCAAATGTCCGAGGCCCAGCGAAGCGCATACGAGGTGTTCGCGAGCAACGTTCGCCGGCATGAAACGGGACACGAAGCGATCGCGCGTCATGCGGTGGAACAGCGCACGTTCGATCTGACGGTGCTCGCCAACTCCCGCGAGGGCGCGAAGCATGCGCTACGAACGGCGCTCCAAGCGCAATTGCAGCAAGCGTCGGCCGAGCTTCTGCAAAAAGAGCAGCTGTACGACCGCGTCACGCAGCACGGCAGAACGCAGAGCGATGCTCCGCTCTACGGGTTTCCGGGCGGTGACGACGTCGTCTTCAGCTGCCCCTAGCCGGTTTAGAGCGTGATGAAAACCGGCACGTCGACGTGCGTTCGTTTTCCGTCCGTCGTCAGCGCTTCAAAATCGAATTGGTAGTTGCGTCCCTTCATGTATGAGGGGAGCGTCGGCAACGTCACGGCCAATTGAAATTGGCCGCTCTGTGTAAGCGGTATGCCGAACGTTTGCCCTTCGACGTGAACGTAGACGGCATTGACGTTAGACGAAGTAAGGATCCGTACGGCAAGCGGCCCTGGTGCGCTCAACTGCTGCGCATTAAGATCGACTTCGTAAATTTGCGGCGCCGCCGGATCGTTTGCGGCGGCCTGCGGAACTTTCGTCACATATGCATATGGCGCTGACGCCGCGGAAGGTGCATCGGCCTTCGCGGCGTTGGTTGCGTTGGAGTACAGGACAATCGCACTAACAAATGCGATCAATAAAAAAAGACGCGTCGTCATGACGCTGCGGCTTCGGCGGTCGGCGCATCCTTCCTGGAAGTAGCGGCCGCGGCGCCCAACGCCATGACGATCCACCACCATGCTCCGACTTTGGGATAGAAGATCATCAAGTCCACGATCTGATGCAGCGCGAGCCCGATGCTTGCAGCGAACGCGCCGAGCGCAAACGGCGATTCTGCAAGATCTCGAACGAATGCCGCAATCGACTGCCAAATCAAGAAGAACGTGGCTGCGATTCCAAAGATTCCTTGCTCTGCGAGGTTTTGAAGATACAGACTGTTCGCGTGCGTTTTTACGCCGTGGATGCCGGCAGAAGATAAGCGGTATTCGAAGTTTCCTGCGCCGATGCCGAACCAAGGATGCGCGCGCCACTGCATGATCGCGGCGCGCCATAGTGCACCGTGTGTGCCAACGCCGCCGGGATTCGTGCTCTCAAGCGTCCAGAACCAAAATATCGGCGGCATGCGAGTCGCAAACGCCCATGTGGCGACACAGGCGAATCCCGCAGCAAGCCCCGCAACAAACGTTATGGCGGTTCTGAGCGCAGACGCGCGTGATAAGAAAAGCACGATTGCGACCGCGACGATCGTTGCGACGATGCCGCCACGTGAAAAGGTGAGGACGAGCGCTGCGCTCGCACTGAACGTTGCAGTCGCAATCAGGGCGTCGAAGCGTTGGACGCAGAACGCCGCCAAAAGCGGTAATGCGATGCCGAGATAGCCGGCGAGCTGATTGGGTCCCTCGAGCGTTCCCGCAATGCGCGGCACCGCGACTCCTCCCGTTGCAAGCTGCGAAGGAGCGCCGTGCCACTCTTGAGCGAGCGCCATAATCGCGACGACGAGCACGCTAAGAGCAACGATTATTTTTTGCAGTTGTGGATCCGGGTCGACGCGCGCCGCGGTGTAAACGACGATGAAGAGAAGAAGGTATTCGCAGGCTTTGAGCGTCTCGCGCACCGCCGGACCGGTGAACTGGGCATAGGAAATCGAAATCGCGGTCGTGAGTACCATGAGCGCGGCCGCGGCGAAAAGCCGCAAAAATGCCGCTGCGTAAAAGGTTTCGAGTGGTACGCGATAGATGAGCAAGCCGATGGTGAGGCCGACCAGCGCGAACTTTGAGAGCGTCAACGTCGTTGCGCCTGCGTCGAAGTAAAGCGCGTATGGCACGAGTGCAATCAGTAGGGCGACCCCATAACGCGGAGCTCGCGCGCCGCTGACGATGCTGGCTGCGAATACGATCGCGTATGCCGCGAATGCGAACGCTTCGTTGTGCACGAACTCGCCCGCCTTTCGACGCATTCGCGCGCAAACCGCTCCCCGATGAATCTCCGGCGTAACGGGCGCCTGCAGCGGTTTGCACGCAGCGAGTTCGTGCGTCACGGGCTGCTGGTGTTCGGTGCAAGCCAAATCGTCAACGTTTTCGGCTATCTCTTTCACTTTGTGATGCTGCGTAAGCTGGGTGTGGTCCCATATGGCGCGCTCTCGTCATTGTTTGCCGGCTTAACCGTCGCGTCGGTTCCATCGACGATCCTGACGATGATCGTTGTGAAGTTTGCGGCGGAATTCAACGCCGTCGGGGACCTGCCGAAAGTCAAGCGCCTTCACCAGCAGATGCTGCTTGGAACCGGCGTATGTGCGCTGCTCGTATTTGTTGCTGCCTGGCTTGCGAGAGGCGTAATCGCGGGTTACCTTCAGATTGCGCAAAGCGGTCCGATTATGGCGACCGCTGCGATCCTGTCGTTTTACATCATGCTTCCCAGCGCGCGCGCCGTTTTGCAAGGCATCGAAGACTTTCGCAACTTTGCCGTTTCGACGGCCGTGGAAGGCGCCGGTAAGGCGATCTTAGGAATCGGCCTCGTTTTCGCGGGCTTCGGCTTGACGGGCGCCATCAGTGGATACGCAGCGGCGAGCTGTGTCGCGTTGCTGTACGCCACCGCGGCGGTGCGCGCGCAGGTGCGTTCGCTGCCGCGCGTCATGCTTTCGCTTGATGTTCGGCGCATCGTTCTCACGACGGCCGGCGTGGCCGGCGGCATTTTAGGCGTAACAATTTTGGGCCAGCTCGACATCTTGCTGGTCAAACATTTCTTCTCGGGCCGCGAGGCCGGCATCTACGGCGCGACGTCGGTGGTTGCCCGCATGCTCTTCTTCCTCGTCGCCTTCATTCCCCAAGTGCTCCTGCCGAAGGCGATTTCACGAGCGGTCAGCGGCCGCTCCCCGCGCCGCTTACTCGCCTATGCCGCAGCCCTGACCGCGCTGCTGTCCGCGCTGGGACTGCTCGTCTTTGCGCTGTTTTCGAGGCTGCTCATTACGATGATGGCAAGCGCGCAGTTTGCTGAAGCGTCGGCGTACGTTTTTCGCTACGGAATTGCGATGACGATCCTTGCCGCCTTGACGCTCGTGACGACGTATAAGATCGGCTTACACCGTTTCGACTTCGTGCTTCCGCTAGCCGCCGGCGTGGTGGGCGAAATTATTGCGATAAGCTTTCTTCACGCGACGCTGCTGCAGGTCATTACGATCGTGACGATCGGTCACGCAGCGGTTCTCTTAGGGAGCCTCTACCGAATCGGAAAGCCGGTTCGATTTCTCGCCTCAGCCGAAGTTCCGGTCGCTTCGACCAGTTCCGGGTAGGCGCCCGTAGCGCGCTGCAACGCGTGCGTTACGCCGAGGCGATCCGACGGCCAAAGTGCCGCCAGCCATGGGACGCCGATTGCAAAGAGGGTCACCGCCAAATTGAGATCCCCATGCGCGGCGGAGCTCATATCGGGAAGGTAGCGCACGAAGATCGTTAAGGTTGCGGCGATGATCGCCCACGAGATGCGTTCGCGAAAAGCGATAAACGCGACGGGCAAAATCCACAGAGCGTACCACGGATACGGGTTTGGAATGATGAGCCACAACGCTAAAGCGAAAAATCCGGCCCCGCGCATATTCCCGGCGATGGCAAGCCGTGCTCCACGATACGCAAAGTAGCCGGCGCTAACCAGCGCTGCTGCAATCGCCAGTTCGACCGCGTGAATATGCGATCCAAAGATGGCGCTGGCGCCTTGCGCCACCACATATTGCAGCGAGTATTGCGGCAAATAACGGCCGCGTGGAACGAGACCGGTCGCGAGCGTCGCTTCAAATGGACGGGAGAGAAGCGCGACGGTGACCGCGCCGATTGCGATCCCTCCGAGCGTTTGCACGAACGCCCGGCGCTTTGGCCAGGCGAAGACCGCAAGCGCGAGTGCAGCTGCTACTCCCGAAGCTTTTACGAGCGCGCTTGCCATCAGCGCAAATGCGCCGATGAAGCTGCCAAAACGCTTCAACAGCAGCAGGCCAAGCAGCACCGACGCCAACACGATCGTATCGTTGTGCCCTTCGGCGGCGCACCAGATTGCGACCGGGTTTAACAGCACGCCCGCAATTGCAAGCCGCCGGTGATTCCGATCGTCGAACAAGAGGGCCAGCAGCGGCGCGCAGAGCAACAGCGCTCCGGCGCAGAGTATTCGAATCGACAGCAGTTGCGTGGCCGTACCAAACGGCGCGGCGATTGCGACGCAGATTTTTGCAAGCCACACAAAGAGCGGGCCATAGACGCACATTGGCAACGGGTTGCCCCATTGCCAGATTGCGGCCGCGATGAGCGGATTCTGGAGTGCGATAACCTGGTGGGCGTACGGATCCATTCCATGCAGTGCGAGCATTCCATACGCCGCGTACGCGTACACATCGCTCGAGAAGATGACGGGGAAAGAAAGCGCGGCCAAAAGCGTTGCGGCGCTCGCAACGATGAAGACCGTCGTGGAACGTGCCGACGTTTCCGCTGTGCGCAGTCTTGAGAGCAGGCGCACGTAGCCAACGGCAGCGATTGCAATACAGGCGAAAACGCACGACCAAACCAGTGCGCCGAAGTCTTGCCAATGCGTGACAACGGGGAGCGGTTGCGCGAGATCGCCGGCCGCAACGCTCGGCGCAGCGTGGACCATAAGGCGCAGCAGCAGGCTTGCAATCGCAAATGCAATCGGAATCGTCGCGAGCGATGCTGCGCGCCCCATTTTTAGCGCAGCGTCGTGCGGATGCGCGGTGGGCGAATCGTCGCCGAATCGTCGATGCGGTCGATCACGTAGAGCGGCCGATGCTTGCTTTGGTCGTAAATACGTCCGACGTATTCCCCCAGAATGCCGATGGTAATCAGTTGCACGCCTCCCAAAAACAGAATGGCGACCATCATTGACGTGTAGCCCGGCGTATTGCGGTGCGCGAACTTGAGGGCCAGAATGACGATCGCGTAAACGAACGAGAGCCCGCTGACGAGAAAGCCCACATACGTCGCAAAGCGTAACGGTATCTCGGAAAACGAGGTCAGTCCGTCGATCGCGAAGCGCAGCATCTTCGAAAGCGAATACTTTGACTTTCCAGCGTGGCGAGCTTCACGGTCGTACGGTACGCCGATCTGCGCAAATCCGGCCCAACTCGTCAAGCCGCGCAGAAATCGATGTTTTTCCCGCGACTGCCGCAGCACATCGGCGACGCGACGGCTGATCAGTCGGAAATCGCCCGTATCCAGCGGAATCTGGATGTTCGTCAGACGCTGTTCCAACCGGTAGAACCAACGCGCGCTCGCGATTTTGAAACGGCTCTCGCCCTTGCGCGATCGCCTGACGGCATATACGACGTCGTATCCTTGTCGCCAACGTTCCACGAATGTGTCGATCAACTCGGGCGGATCTTGCAGGTCGCTGTCGATGAGAACGATCGCATCGCCGCGCGCGACGTCAATGCCGGCGGTTGCCGCGAGTTGGTGACCAAAGTTGCGCGAGAGGTTGACGACGCGCAGTGCGGGGTAGCGCGCAATCATCTGTCGCGCAGTTTCCAATGTTCCGTCAGAGCTGCCGTCGTTGACGATAATGATCTCGTAGGGCAAATGGTCGGCACGCGCCGCCAGAATACGATCGATACGCTCGACGACCTCGGGAATGTTGCCCTCCTCATTAAAGGCCGGACAAACGACGGACACTACTGGCGCCTGCATTTAGAAGGCGCTCCGCTCTAAGCTGCGCGCCCCCCAGCCGAGCTGGGGCCCCCTAAACATCGCTCCCTCACGATTAATGCTCGGCGCGATACCCCGTGGGGTCGCGTAATCGGCCGTTTCCAAATTTAGTGCGGCGGAGTGGGCTGCGGTCGGTGCGGGTTCGGCGGCAGATTTCCGAACGGGTTGGGATTGTACGGCGTCGGTACGGCTAAGGGGTTTCCCGCCTGACCGCTCAGCACTTCATCGCCCCAGTGGTACACGACGTCGTCTTTGTCTTTCACGTCGAGGTTCAGTATTTCTAAGCGTCGCGGTGCGCCTTCGATGCCGTTCTCGCCGCGTTCTGCCGTCGCTTGCGAGCCGCGCGTATACCGGTAGTAAAAAATCGTTCCGGAACTGAGTCTGCGGACCGCGCGATAATGCAGTGCATCGATGCGATCCATCCGAATTGCTTGCGGGTTCCAACCGCTCTGATCGGTCGAAATGTATACGGCATCGGTGAACGGCGTGGTCGGCGGCACCTGAACTGTGAACGTTACGATAACCGGCCTGCCGTTTAGCGGCTCCCGCGAAAGAATCGGCGGCAAGCCGCGGCGCGCAACTGCACTCGGTGTCGGCGGCGCGAGATCCGGATTCGGTTTCGCGGGAGACATCGCGACGGCAAAGCGCCGCAATGTACTCAAGTCGCCCTCCGCCGGCAGCGCCTTCTTTGAAAGCTCGAGCTGGGTGATGTGACCGTTCGCCGCGTTGAACGTTGCGCGGGCAAAGACGCGCGGAGCAAGCTTCAACGTGGCCGGAGCCTTCGTCTGGTAATCGAGGATCGGAGCGTTCGCGTCGATACGAAAGCCGTCGCCGGTCGTAAAGAACACGAATCCCGACTGCGCGTCGAGGATTTGACCGGTCGCAATCACCGGCGCCGGTTGCGCAATTGCGACCGAGACTGCGCACGCGAGTGCCGCGACAATTGCCGCTGCCCGGCGTGCCTTGGAAACGAACTTCACGGCAGCACCTGAATCTGAAAATACGGGCTCCAGCGTTCGTTCGCAAAGTTGAAGTAGTAGGTGCGCGAGATGTCCAGCATCGTGTGCGGCGCGATACGGATGCGCACGTCGCCGCTGATGTCATATGGCGGCGTGCCATAGTAGAATGGAATCGACGCGGGAAAGTCGGTGTGTTTGCGAGCGAATATTGCAAGGGCGAAGTCTGGATTCGGCGTCAATGCGAAGCCGCCGGTCAAGGTTCGGTAGGTCGCCAAGCCCCGAAACGCCGCAAATCCAGGGTAGGGCGTCCCGTTGACAATCGGTACGTACGGCGGATACGCAAGCAATTGATTGCGGCCATACACGTCGGAAACGTTGCGAACGTCGTATTGCAAATACGTCACCGCATGCGTGCCGTAAAGCTTGCTGAGGCTCACGTTACTATCCGTCGTATCGACGTAGTGCGGCGCTCCCCACGTGCGCTGTTTGTCGAAGACGGCATTGAGATACGCATTGCCGCCGAGTTTGACCGAAGGCGTGTAGAGTGTTAAGCCGACGAGGTTCTGCCAGAGATTCTGCCCGACACCGAACGGCTGTCCCGACGGATTGCAGTAGCTCGGGTTATTCGGATCGGGCGAACATCCGCCGGACGACGGCGTTGCATACCCCTGAATGCCGTAGACGTCGTGAACGTAGAGGCCGCCAATTCGAAACCGTTCGTAAAGCGGCAAGTGTCCGATGCGTTCGTCGAAACCGGTCAACGTCAACTGCATATTGACCGGATGCGCGGCGTTGAACGTGTGGGATGGGTCGTGGAAGTACAGCAGGGGCGGTTCGTCAAGCAGACTTTGATTGTAGAAGTTGACGCTGTACTGCAGATAGGAACGGCGCAGCGCTTGGGTCAGCGTTAGATTGGTGTATTGTGAGGATTCCACCGGCATCGAGAGGCCGGACTGAAAGGTGTGCAGTTGCGTGAACGTTTGTACTTGTGATTGCGGTGCAAAGCGGTCCGACGTGAGAAGATTCCAGAACTTCGATGGCCGCGTGGCCGGGTTCAATGAAAAGACAGCGTACGCCCGATCGCTTGCAAAATGTTGCTCGAACGAAAAATACGTTTTGTTGATGTTGTCGTAGCGAAAATGGATGGCGCTGATCGAGTGCGCGTTGCCGGCGAAAGGATAGGGCGCGTCAAAGTTTGCGCCCGACAGCGAATTCTGCGCGAGGTTCGGATTGGTCGAAAAATTTAACACGTAGACCGGCGCGGGAAGATAGCCGATCCCGGTATCCACCGAAGCCGGACGAAACGTCGCGTAATTATCCGGGTCGATCACTGCAGATTGCGCGCGGATGTACGGGCGCGCGTTTCCCAGGTCGGGGAAGAAGAAGGCGTCGCCCGGCATCTCGCGCCCTTTTTGCGGATGCGCATAGTCGCCGTCGAGGTATGTCCAGCGGTCCGGTTGGTCGGTGACCGGAACGAAATAGACACGGCGAAAAGTCAAGAAATCGGACATCGCTGCGCCATGCAGCGTCTGATCGCCCGCGACGACGGTCACATTGCCGGCGACCAAGAACCGATGCAGGCGCAGGTCCATCGAAAAGGTGTCGCCGCTGACTTTCACGCCGCCCGGAAGGTCGACTTTCACATTGCCGTCGCCTTCGATCACGAACCGATCGTAATAGAACTCCACCTGATTCGCATTCAAGTGGATCAGAGCGTTGCTCGTCGTCGTCACCGGATCGTCCGCAAAGGCTTGCATCTGCGGCACGCAGAGAAACAAGCCGGCGGTCAAAAGCGACGTCAGTAGCGCTAACCGCGTGCTCATCGACGTGACGCTCTTTGCCGGATGCACCGAAATCCATGCCTGCGCACTTCGACGCTTCGACCTCGCTCAGCGCAGGCTGCGCTGGAGCACAGGCGCCGCAGGCACGCTTGATTTACGGACCGAACGGCCGCCTTGCTTTAACACCAATGCCGCGTCACGTCACGATCGTTCTTGACTCCGCCGGCGTGGGCGCGCTCCCCGATGCAGCATCGTACGGCGATGCGCCGGGTGCGAACACGATCGCGAATACGGCCGTTGCCGTTGGAAATCTCAATCTCCCGCATTTTGAACAGCTTGGCTTAGGAAACGTCACTCGCATTGCCGGGGTTTCGCGCACCGAGAGGAGCAACGCAGCATTTGGCCGCCTTACGGAGCGTTCTCGCGGCAAAGATACGATTACCGGGCATTGGGAAATGGTCGGAATCATCACCGCACTGCCGTTCCCAACCTACCCTCACGGCTTTCCGCCTGAGGTTGTTGAGATGTTTACTCAGATCGCGGGCGCGCCGCTTGGAAATGAGCCTGCATCCGGCACGGAGATCATCGAACGTCTCGGTCGCCAGCATCAAGAAACCGGGCGGCCGATTTTATATACTTCTGCCGACTCGGTGTTTCAAGTTGCGGCGCACGAGCAGACGATCCCATTGCCGACGCTGTACGCGTGGTGCGAAGCGGCGCGCGCGCGGCTGGCCGCTCCGCACAACGTCAACCGCGTGATCGCGCGGCCTTTCACCGGCCCGCCTGGCAACTACGTTCGAACAGCGAACCGGCGCGATTACGCAACCGCTGCGCCGGAGAATCTGTTAGATCGGCTCAGTTCGCATGGCGTGCCGGTTCATGCGATCGGTAAGATATCGGACATTTACAACGGGCGTGCAATTTCCACTTCGCAACGCGTCGCCGATGATGCCGAGGCGATCGAGCGCACTCTTGAGCTCATGTCGCGGGTCGAGCACGGCTTGATCTTCACGAATCTTAATGACTTTGACAGCAAGTTCGGTCATCGTCGTGATGCTCGGGGATACGCGCGCGGCCTGGAGCGCCTTGATGCTCGCGTGCCGGACCTTCTTGCGCGATTGCGACGCGGCGATCGCCTCCTTTTTACTGCGGACCACGGTTGCGACCCGACGGCGCCCGGTACCGACCATACGCGGGAATATGCGCCCTATATCGAAGTCGGCAATCCGGCCCGAACGGGGGACGTAGGCACACTTGAAGGATTACAGCACGTCGGTGCTTCGATTGAAGAAACGCTGCGATGGAACTAATTGAGGCCTTAAAGTCTTCTCGGCGACTCGCTGCGCGTTCGCCGGTACTGGAAGCGCCGCGTACAGTTCCACGACCCTGGTATCTGCTCAAACGCTGCGCCGATCTCGCGCTCGGCGTGTTCTTTTTGTTGCTGACGATGCCGCTGATCGTTGCAGCCGCCATCGCCATCATCATCGTCTCTCCGGGTTCGCCGTTCTTCGTGCAGCAGCGCGTCGGACGTTTAGGCCGCCGATTTCCGCTCTATAAGCTGCGCACGATGCATTGCGGCGCGCATTTGCTCCATGCCGACTTACAGCATCTCAATGAAGTGGACGGTCCCGTCTTCAAGATTCGCAAAGATCCACGTCTGCACGCATTGGGAGCGTTTTTGCGAAAGAGCAGCATCGACGAACTGCCGAACTTCTTTAATGTGCTGCGCGGCGAAATGTCGATCGTTGGTCCCCGTCCGCCGCTCCCTTCAGAGGTCGAACACTATAGCGAATACGCAATGCGCCGGCTGACCGTGAAGCCCGGAATCACCTGCTTGTGGCAAATCTCCGGCCGCTCGAACCTCTCGTTCGAGGAATGGATGCGCTTGGACAATGAGTACATCGACACATGGACTCCGCTGGGCGATCTCAAAATCATCGTGCGAACGATCCCAACGGTACTGCGCCGCGAAGGCGCTCATTAACGTCTCTTAGGTTCTGCACTGAGCACCGCTAAAGGTCATCTGCGCGCGGTCGAGCGGCGCACGGAGCGGCCGAACCTTGCGGGTTCGACGCTCTTCGTCATTTGTGCAACGCTGGGCTCGGCGGTGCTCGGCTTTCTGCGAGAAGTCGTGAATGCGCGCTATTTTGGAACCCGCTGGGAAATGGACACGTTCTTGGCGGCGGCGACGATCCCAACGATTCTTTTCGGCGTTTTCAATGGTGCGCTTGTCAGCGCGCTCGTGCCGACCTTCAGCTACTACCTCGCGCACGACCAGGAAGATGAGGCTTGGCGGCTCGGCAGTACGATCCTGAACGGCCTTTTCGTCGTGTTGACCGTCTGCGCGATCTTAGGCTACATTTTCGCGCCGGTTTACGTGCCGATCATCGCGCACGGATTCCCTCCACCGCAGATGGGCGTCGCAGTGCACATGACGCGGTGGCTCATGCCGAGCATTATTGCCGTAAGCCTCGCCGGCGTGGTGAGCGCATTGCTCAACGCGTACCACCGTTTTCGCGCGACGGCGCTCATGGGAATCGTCGTCAACGGCGTAACGATCGGGGCCGTGATCTTGCTGTACCGCCGCTACGGCATCTTCGCGCTGGTTCTGGGGACGGCGGCTGGCCTGATCGCGCAGCTGCTCGTGCAGTTGCCCTCGCTCATCTCGATCGGGAAGTATCGGACGACGCTAGACCTGCACCACCCTGGACTGCGGCGTGTCGGAATCCTTTTGGGACCGATTATCGTCGGATCTGCGGCCGGGCAAGCATCGCTCTTCTTCGACCGGTACTTCGCATCGACGCTGACCCCGGGTTACATCGCCGGCATGAACTACGCAATGAAACTCGTCAATTTCCCGCAGCAAGTCTTTGCCGCGGCGATCGCGACGGTGATCTTCCCGGCGCTTGCAAGCAGCTTCGCGCAAGCGAACCGCGGCGGCATTCGGCGCGATCTCACAACCGGTTTACGGATGGTCAATCTGATCACGATCCCATCGATGTTCGTCTTGATTATGCTCGCGCATCCAATCGTGCAGACGCTCTTCGAGCGCGGCACATTTCAGGCGAGCGCAACGCAGTTGACGGCGGGTCTGCTGCCGTTCGGTGCCATTGCGCTCGTGGCGATGGCGGCCAACGTTGTTTTGACGCGCAGTTGTTTTGCGTGCGGCCAGATCAGCTGGACCGTCGCCATTTCGATCTGTGCCGTCATGATCAACATCATCTTGTCGCTCGTATGGCTGCCGACGCTGGGCGCCATCGGATTGCTGCTGGCAAACGCGATCAGTCAATTGATTCAAGCGACGATGCTGATGGTGCTGGTCTGGTGGGGCGTGCGCGGGATCGATTGGCGCGCGCTGTTAATTTCAACCGTCAAAATCTTGCTTTGTTCCGGCGTAATGGTCGCCACGTTGCATTGGATCGAGGCGCTGGGCGTCAATCCCCCAACGGCGCTGGCGCGCGCGTGGTATCTTTTCGGTGAGCTGTCGATTGCCGCTGCGGCGTTCATCGCGGCGGCGCGCATCGTCAACGTTCAAGAGCTTTCGCTCGCATTCTCGCTCATCGTGCAGAAGTTCGCGCGAGCGTTGCCGAGCGCACCGGAGAATCGCGAAGCACCAATCGCTTAGCCCCCGAGTAGGATAACGGTTTGCGTCGCGCGTAGGCTCTAAGAGCTTGTTTACCGGAAAGCTCTCCGTCGTGATGCCCGCCTATAATGAGTCGGCATCGATCGTCAAAAACGTTGCTGAAGCGGTTCAGACGCTTTCCGGCTTCGGCTACGATTACGAAATCGTCGTCGTGGATGACGGCAGCGTTGACGACACGCACTCGCATGTGATGCAGATTGCCGCCGCATACGATCCAAAAGTCCGCGTCGTTCGGTACGACGATAACCGCGGCAAAGGCGGCGCTCTCATTTGCGGAACGACGTACACGACCGGCGACTACATCGCATTCCTTGACGCTGACATGGAGCTCCACCCCGAGCAATTGCCGCTGTTTTTAGAAATCATGGCCGCACAGGGCGCCGATGTCGTAATCGGCTCGAAGCGTCACCCTCTATCGAACGTCGAGTATCCTCGCATTCGCCGAATCTACAGTGCGGGCTACTTTGCACTCGTGTGGCTGCTCTTTGGCTTGCCGCTGCGCGACACACAAACCGGTTTAAAAGTCTTTCGTCGACAGGTATTGCAGGACGTCTTTCCTCGCGTTTTGGTCAAGCGGTTTGCGTTTGATATCGAAGTGCTCGCAAATGCGCACCGCCTCGGCTACAAGATCGTTGATGCGCCCGTGACGATGCGTTTCTCGCGCAGATACGGACGCATCACGTTCGATGACGTGCGCACGATCTTGCTGGATACACTCGCCATCTTTTACCGTCTGCGTTTGCGGCATTATTACGACCGCGTACCGTCTTGCTCACTGGCCGCGCTACGCGAACGCGTTGCGGCCCATGAACTCATCCCGGACCGACCAGGAGCGGCTGAAAAACAACACGCGACTGCTGCTCCTTAACTGGCGCGATCCCTGGCATCCGCAGGCCGGCGGAGCAGAGCTTTTGACGTGGAGGATCTGCGAACGTCTCGCCGATCGCGGCTGGGATGTCGAGTGGTTTACCGCGCGCTACGCTACTGCAGCTCCCGACGAAATTCGTCGTGGCGTTCACTTCGTGCGTGCCGGCACGCAACTGACGGTGCACTGGGAAGCGTTTCGGCGCTACCGCCGTGGCGCTCGGTTCGATTGCGTCGTTGAAGAGATCAACACGTTGCCGTTTTTTACGCCGCTTTACGTACCGGCGCCGAAGGCGGCTTTTTTTTGCCAGCTTGCGCGTGAGGTCTGGCGGTTTGAAGCGCCCCGCGTGATCGGTTCACTTGGCTACACGTTGGAACCGTTCTATCTGCGTCCGTATAGAAAACTGCCGTTAATTACCATCTCGCCTTCTTCAGCGGCAAGCCTGCACGAACTCGGCCTTCGCGGCCCGACGTACGTGATTCCGATGGCGGTCGATGAAGCAGCGGTTGAGCAGGTGCAGGTTGAGCCGCCGTCGCTTGATGTGGCGGTGATTTCTCGGTTGACGCCTTCCAAACGAATCGAGGACTGCATTGCGGCAGCAGCCGCAATGATCGGGCTGGGCTGGAGCGGCAGACTGCACATCGTGGGCGACGGTAAAGCGTCGTACGTCCAAGCGTTGCGTGCAGCCGCCGCTGCGCTTCCGGGCGGCCGCGTCGTTTTTCATGGGCGTGTCCGCGACACGCGGCGGCGGGCTGTACTGATGAATTGCGCGGCGTTGTGGGTCACGTCGGTACGGGAAGGATGGGGACTTGTCGTTACTGAGGCGGCGCGTTGCGGCAAACCGTCCGTCGTTTACGACGTTCACGGTTTGCGTGATGCGGTCGTGGACGGCGTGACTGGCTATATCGTTCCTGAGGATCCGAACGCTTTGGCGGAAGCAACGCTGAAGCTCTTCGGCGGGCGCTACGGTGATATCGCTGCCAACGCGCTCGCGCGTTCGCGTGCGCTCAGCTGGGATACGACAACCGACGCTTTTGAGTCGGCGGTTCGCAGCGCAATTGCCTGAGAGTCCGCTCGTCAGCATTTTGATTCCGACGAAGAACAGTGCCGAGCATCTCGAACAGTGCATTGCGAGCGTCCGCGCGCAGGGCTATCCGAAGATCGAAGTGATCGTGATCGACAACAACTCCACGGATGCAACGGCCGAAATCGCGCGGTCCAAAGCCGACCTCGTCTTGACGGCGGGCGGGGAACGCTCGAAGCAGCTCAATACCGGCGCGCAGCACGCGCGCGGCAAATATCTGTATCGCATCGACGGCGATTTTGTGCTGGATCCGAATGTCGTGGCGGAGGCTGTGCGCCTTTGCGAGGCCCATGGATACGATGCCGTTGCGGTCCACAATGAGTCGGATCCGCGCGTCAGCTTCTGGGCCCGCGTTCGCAACTTCGAGCGCTCGATGTACAAATACGATCCGACCATCGTCGGCGCACGGTTTTTTTCAAAGCGCGCGTTTGACGAGGTCGGCGGCTTCGATGAAGATTTGATCGCCGGAGAAGATTACGACATTCACAATCGGTTGCTCGCACGCGGACTTAAGATCGGGCGGATTGCACCGTCGGAAACCCACTTGGGCGAACCGGCGTCGCTGCGGCAGTTTGCCGCCAAATCGTTTTTTTATGGACGGACGATCGGGAGATTCATGCGCAAGAGCGGCGTGCGCGGGTTGCGCCAAGTCAGCCCGGTACGCACCGCATTCTTTCGTCATTGGCGAAAATTTGTTGCTCATCCGGCGTTGGGATGCGGCTTTTTCGTCATGCAAATCGTCAAGTACGTTTGCGGCGGCGCGGGCTTTGTTGTCGCGCAAACGCGGCCGGGGCGCCGATAACGATGGCTTTGCCCGCGCCTCTGCGGCGAGTTTTGGGCCGCATGTTCGAGCGCGCGATTACGGCGAACGAACGCGCCATCGTTGCGCTCGCGAAAGAGGCCGTTAAGGGGCGTACGGACACAACGCTCTGTGACTTAGGCTGCGGCGATGGACGCTTAACGCAAGAAGTGGCGGAGGCCGTTGGCGCGGCGAGCGTTGTGGTCGTAGAAACGCATCCGCCAAACGTGGAGAGTGTTCGCGCGCGCGGCTTTGCGGTCGACCGATCCGACCTGAACGGACCGCTCAGCCTGCCAAGCGACGCATTTGACGTCGTCATCTCGAATCAGGTGATCGAGCACCTGTATGAGACGGATGTCTTTTTGGAGGAGTTGTTTCGCATTACGAAGCCGGGCGGCACAGCCGTCGTCTCGACGGAAAACGCAGCCAGCTGGCACAACGTCGCTTCGCTCGTGATCGGCTGGCAGCCGTTCTCATTGACAAACATTACCTTCAAAGCGGGCGGCGTCGGAAATCCGTTAGCATTTTTCTCGGGGCAAGAGGGCGCGGTCTTTGCAATGCAACATCACCGCATCCTTGCTCTGCGCGCACTCCTCGAACTTCTCACGCTGCACGGTTTCGAAGTTGCCGCCGTGCGCGGCGCCGGCTATTACCCACTGCCGGCACGCATTGGCAACATCGATCGTCGTCACGCGCACTTCATTACGGTCGCAGCGCGTAAACCGGTGATCGCGTGAAGGCGCTCTTACGGCGGCTCATCGCGTCCGTCGCGGCGGCGACGTTTCTTGGGATTGGATCGAGCGTTCACGCTGCGACGGTGTCGACGTTGGCTGGTTCGGGAAGCGCCGGCATCGCCGACGGAAGCGCAGGCACTGCAACGTTCTTGTTGCCGACGGGCGTAGCATGGGCGCCGAACGGCGATCTCTACGTCGCAGACGCCGCTGCTCAGCGCATTCGCGTCGTGCATGCAAACGGGAACGTTCAAACGATCGCCGGATCCGGCAAATTGAGCGCCAACCGTCTTTGGGTTGAAGGCGGCTACGCCGACGGCCCAGGCAGCACCGCGCGATTCAATCTCCCGAGTTCACTTGCGATCGGTCTTCACGGCAACATCTATGTCGCGGATACGTACAATCATTGCATCCGTCAAGTGACGCCGTCTGGCCACGTCAGCACGTTTGCGGGCAGCGCCGCGCGTTTGGGCGACGCCACGGGCGATCGCCTCTCCGCGGGCTTCATGTTTCCTCGCGCGATTGTCGCGGATCGGTTGGGCAATCTTTTCGTCGCCGATCCCATGACCGGGGTGCGTCGCATCGGGACCGACGGCTTCGTCACGAACGTAGACCTGCCGCTCAGCGCGCCGTTCGGGATTGCCGTTGCGCCATCGGGTGCGCCGATGCTCTTCGTTACGAACGTCGTCAGTTTGTTTGTCGTCGAGCTCTCGAGCTGGCAAAATCCGAACGTCGTGCGGGTCAGTCGATTCTTTGGAGGGCCGCGCCGCTTTCTCACACCGGACGAATTGCAGCCGCAACCCGGAATTCAACTGCTGGCAGCCGAGGGAGAGCGTTCGATCGGATATCCTTTTGCGATTGCGTCGCTCGATGCGCAAGGCGTCGTGTACACCGACTTGCGTACGCAAACGGTCCGCTATCTCGACACCACGTATCAAGAAACGTCCGTGATTGGCGGGCAAGCGATTGAAGATGCCGCGAATTACGGCGGCGGTTATTCGAATGGAGAGTCAACGCAGTCCCGTTTCGATTCGCCAATGGGCATTGCGGCGCGGCACGATGGTACCGTCGCGGTCGCGGATTCGGGCAATAAACGGATCCGCATCATCCGCGGCATTGACCGCAGCGAACCACTTGATCCAAATGCACAGATCTTACCGACCGGAAATTTCACTCCTAACGATTACCGGATCGTTTACGTCGGCAACTCCTTTGTTTGGTCGAATGCGCACACCGCCGATTCGATCGGCGGACAGCTGCAGCGTCGGCTCAATGACGATCGCGCGCTTGCGGCATCGGGCAAACACGCGCGCGTTGTGACCGTTCGCATGAGCTCCTTGTTTGCGCCGCTCCAGCAATACATCGCGACACTTGCGGCTGCACGGGCCACGGATGCGGTCGTTCTACAGTTGAACTCGTTCTTTCCGGCGTTTACATACGACGTGCCGCTTGGCTCGAAAAACCTGATCAATGAAGCGGAAAAGTGGCAGCCGCCAATGCGCTCAGAGCTACGCAAGATAAATGCGACATTAAAAAACGCCGGCATTGCCCTGTTGATCGTCAGCCACCCGCTCGGAGATGAAATCAGTCTGGCCGAGCAGCCGTATGCTACGCTTCAATCGCCGGTCATTCACGCGCCGCCGGATGGCAAGCTCGGCGGTGTGTTCAACGCGACGATCAGCAGCGCGGGAGCGCCATGGCTCGATATGTGGAGCGCTTTTGACGCAGACCTCGGTTCGTCGGCGCACAAACCGCTGTTCTTATCCGTCGACGGACACTTCACGCCGCATGCAAACGACGTGATCGCCGCTGCGGTGGCGCGTAAACTCGAGCAAATGCATCCCTGGAGCCGTTAACCGCCGCAGGAAATCAGTAGCAGCGTCCCGCACCGAGCGGCGCAGGTTACCCACACTTTAGAGAATCCTGGAGGCAACGGGTTTGAACATCCGCGTTCGCCGCATGCTCGGACTTGCGGTCATGCTCACTGGATGCGTGTTCGCAGCGACCGCTTGCGGTGGTGGAGGCGGCGGCTCAGCGCTAGCGCCGAACCGGTCGGGACCAACTCCCGCGCCACCTTTGCCCTCCTTGTCTCCGCCGCCGCCGCCGGCGTCAGGCAACGACTGGCCCGAACAGCGTCGCGACGATCAGCGCACCGGAAACAACCCGTCGCAGGCCGCAATCACCAAAGCAAACGTCGCAACCCTGAAAATCAAATGGACGCAGAACACCTCTGGCGAGCGTGCCGAGCCGGTTGTCCTCAACAATACCGTCTATGCTGCCGACATCGCCGGTTATATTTATGCCTTTGATGAGAATACAGGCGCGCTGCGCTGGAAGTTTTTGAGCAGCCTTGGGGTTCCGTTCAAGGCCACGCCGACAATCGTGAACGGCGTCCTCTACGATGGTAGCGTCGGGAGCGGTCCGCGCGCCGGCGCGATGTATGCGGTCAATGCGACGAGCGGCACATTACTGTGGCAGCACAATTACAATGAACCGTATCGCGCGCTGAACGGCTCGCCACTGTTTGCCGATGGACGAGTCTACGCAGGCCGCTCGACAAACAACGAGGCCGTCGATTGTGATCCCACCGGGCAGCTGATCGCTTACGATCCAAACACCGGGGTCGTCGTCGATCAGCTGAACTTAACCGCGCCGCCGGTAACCGGAGACGACATTTGGAGCGGCACGATGATCGACCCGGGGGGCGCGCTCTATGTCGCGACGGGCAATCCTTGCGGCGCCTTGAGTCAATACTCCGATGCAATCATTAAGCTGATTCCCAAGCCGCTCTCGATTGTCTGGACGACACAGGCGGTTCCAAACGATAACGGCGCTGCCGACGATGATTATGGCGGGACGCCGCTCTTCGTTAACGGCATGGTTGTCGACGGCAACAAGAATGGAAACGTCTACGCGCTGGACCCCGCCAGTGGACGCGTTCTTTGGCAAACGCAGCTCGGCAGCGAGATGATTGCGTCGCCCGCTTCAGACGGGACGCACATTTTTTCGGTCGTCAGCGGCGGACTATCCAACTGCAAAATCAGCCCGAATTGCGGCGGCATCTTTGCGCTCGATATGGCCGGTCACATCGTGTGGGCGGTTGAGACGTCAAGCGCGCAGGCCTTAACGCTTGCACCGGTCGCGGTTTCAAACGGAATCGTTTTTGCGGCCTACAACCAAGGCGTCTCAGCGCTCGACGCAAGCACAGGCGCCGTATTGTGGCGATTCCAAGGTTCACACAACATCGAAGCCGGCCCGGTGATCGTCAATGGCGGCCTGTTCGTTGCCGAGTTTGACGGCATCGGATTCTACAATTTCACGCCCAATGGACAGTAAAGGAAGAAAGATGAGCGTCCGTGCTGGTTGGATCGTCGCTCTGCTCGTGCTCGCCGGCGTCCTCGGTGGATGCAGTGGTAAGGCGGGTTCAACGTTGCCGAAACCCGCTGCACATGCGTTTAAGACGGTGTTCGCGCCGGCGCAACTCCCCGCAGTGACGGCGGAATACACGCTTGTCACCGTTGACGCAACGCCGCGCGGCCTTGTGGTAGCGAGCGACGGTTCGATCATCTTTGCGGAAGAGTACGGCCACGCCATCGGCCGCATCACGCCGACCGAGATTCAGGAAAGCCCAATTGCGGCGTTCCCCGCGGAGCTGACAATCGATGCAGCGGGCAATCTTTGGTTCACGGAGCCCCTGCTGCAAAACAGCGTCGTGAAGTTCGTCCCCAGCACGAGCCAAACGACGCGATATACGATTCCCGAAGTCGGCGAAACGGAACCCTTTCCGACCGGTATTGTGGCGCAACCACCGCCTGCGACGTCGGTGTGGTTCACGAACCCGGGAACAAATTCGATCGGCAGAATCGACGCCGCCGGAAACGTTACAACGTTTCCCGCAGCTGGTTCACCGACCGGGATTGCCGTTGGAAACGACAATGCGCTCTACTTCACTGAACTCAATGGCGATGCAATCGGCCGCATGGACTTTAACGGCAACCTCACCAATCAATTTTCGACGCCGACCAAGAGCAATTTGCCGACTGGAATCACGGCCGGCCCGGGCAGTTCCGTGTGGTTTACCGAGAACGGTTGTCTCGTCAAAGGTCCGACCGATTGCGTGACCGGAAAGATCGGCGTGCTGCAATCCGGATCGATTGCCGAGTTCGATGCGCAAAGCGATCCAGTCTCAATCGTGCTCGGCGATGACGGGAATCTCTGGTTCACCGCGTGCTTTGCCAATAAGATCGGACGCATCACGCCTGCCGGCGTCGTGACGCTCTTTCCGGTTCCGACGTCCAACAGTGAGCCGTTCGATATCGTAAAGGGCCCGAATCGTACGCTGTGGTTTAGCGAACGTGCGGCCGGCAAAATCGGCGTTCTATCGTATTAACCGCGCCTAAAACTTAAAGTACACGTACGGCGTCACGTCGCCAGGCCGCGAGAGCAGCTCCAATGCGACGATGAGGACGGCGAACGCGCCCGCTTGCGCGAGGCGCGACCACCGCACAGGTGCGAACGCGCCGCGGTCTGCAAAGAGCGCGATAACGAAGGCGGTTACGACCAGCAACAGTTGCGACGGTGCAATCAACCACTGACCGGCGCCGCCGGCGATCATCGCGTGCGCCACTTGCAGCGCGACGTGGAAGTTCGGTGCGCGGAAAAGCACCCAACCAAACGTAACGAGTGTGAAGGTGAGTAGAGCGCTTGCCATCCAGGCAACGACGTTTTTCTTGCCCGCCGAGCGCCCAATGCCGAGTGCTTTTTCGACCCCCAGCAGCGCACCGTGGTAGGCGCCCCACGCAACGAACGTCCAACTTGCGCCGTGCCATAAGCCGCCCAAGAGCATCGTAATCATCAAATTGCGGTAGGTCGCAAAGCGGCCGTGGCGATTTCCGCCCAGCGGAATGTAGAGATAGTCGCGCAGCCAGGTGGAAAGCGAGATGTTCCAGCGATGCCAGAACTCCGTGATGCTCGTTGCAAGGTATGGCATGCGAAAGTTCGCCGGGAACTCGAACCCGAAAAGCCGAGCGCACCCGATGGCAATATCGCTATAACCGGAAAAATCGAAGTAAATCTGCATTGCAAACGCAAGAACCCCGCTCCACGCGGCGGGCGCGCCCGGGTGAGAGCCAACGCCGCCGAAATATGCGTCGGCAACGTGCGCAAATGGATCGGCGATAACAATTTTCTTGACGATGCCAAGCAGAATCTGGCCCCCGCCGCTGATGATGGCGTCAGCTGATGGGACTGAGAGCGCCGCGAGTTCTGTAAAGAACAGTCCGGCGCGCACGATCGGGCCGGCCAAGAGTTGCGGAAAAAAAGCAATGTAGAGCGCATAATCCCACGGGCTTCGAATAGGCCGAATCTTGTCGCGATAGACGTCAACGAGATACGAGATGCTCTGGAACGTATGGAAGCTGATGCCAATCGGCACCAGCCAGCGCAACATCCACGGCTGATCGGCGTGGAGGAGTGTCGCGAAAATGCCGCCCGCAAAATTCGCATACTTAAAGACCCCGAGAAACGCGAGGTTCGCCGCGACCCCCAAAACGAGCAACGCCGTTCGTGCGTGCCGCTCGCATCGTTCCATCGCAAGGGCGATGGCGAAGTCACTGGCCGTCAGTGCGATCAGAAAAACGAGGTACCATGAGTTCCATCGTCCGTAGAAATAGTAGCTCGCAGCCAGCAAGACGATCGTTTTAGCGCGCTTTGGAACGGTAAAGAACAGTGCCGCCACGATCGCAAAGAAAATGAAGAACTCATAGGACTGAAAATAGATCGGCTCGCCCCATGCAAAGAGCGATGAAACCTGCGGCCAGCGCCACTGCGGTGCTGAAGGCGGCGGCAAGACGGAGATCGGCGGCTTCGCGTTCGTTCTTTTTGCGATGTGATCTGCATGGGGCGACGTCAGCGTTTTACGGACGTCGGCTCCAAGCAGCCGGCTGAAGCGTATTGCGCCGGCGGCATTGAGATGGTCGTAGTCGTCAAAGAGCGCGGGCCTCTCGAGCCGGCGGTACGCTGCCGGCGGCAGAATCACGCCGCCGTCGCTGCTCAACTCAACGATTGAATCGCCGAGCCGCTCGGCGCGCTCAGGCCGCGCGGGCTGCGCGGGGATGCGTACAAAAATGACTGTCGTGCCGCTCGCGCGGTAGTGAGCAACCAATTGACCAAGCCACTTACGGCGATACTCGGCATACGTCGGGCTTGCATGTGGAACGCGCAGCAGCTCACGCGCCAATTGGGTGCGCTGAGCGGAGTCTGCCGCGGCGGGGTAGACGATTTTGCGATGTGCAAAGTTGACGCGCAAGCCGCTCAGCGAATGCCGGCGCAAGCGCGGCACCGGATCACCCTGCGGATCAGCATCGGCGCGCGCCACCAAAGCGGCGCGGCTTGCCGGCGCCACAAGCAAATTCTGAACGTCGTCGCGTAAAATTGGCCCGCGCAAAAGCACGTCAATCGCTGCGAGCATCCCGTACGCACGGAAATCGCTGGCGAGGGAAAGAATGTCGCTTAACCGGATTTGATAAATAATGTAGTGCAGGTCTTGCCGGCGCTCGCCGCCGTCAAGCGCGCCGATGGCGCTGTCGTCGTCGGCGTACGTGTCCAGCGGGATGACGACGGCGCGATACCGGTCGGCCCGCGGATCGACGGCGCGCACCAAAAAGGGCCAGCATCGCGGCGTCGTTCCCGGAACGGCCGCATTGATAAAGTGAAACTGCTGCGCCGCGAGGTCCGCGGTAGTTACGTCGAGCCCCGCGTAGATCCGGGAATCGCCAAGGACAAGAATGTCTTTACGGGGATTTGCCGGCAGTGAACGCAGCCGTGAAATCGTTGACTCGAAGATACCTGCAGTGGAATCGGGATCCAGCACATGGCGGTAGAGGGGAGTTCGAAAGATCAGCACGTTGATCGCGCACGCAAAGAGCAGCGTCAATCCGGCGACTACGGTGAGGGCCCCAACTCGTGACGTGCGAGACTGCTGCAGCATGGGTGCTGCGATAACTACGCCGGGCTCGTGCTCATTGCTACCGCGGGCGCACTGACTTTTGCGGTCGCTGCCAGCACGTCGACCAGCCGCACGGCGTTTTGGAACCCGAATTGTCCGCGCGCGAACGCTGCAACTTCATCGCGCATTGCGTTTAACTCCGGCCGGCGTTCGACTGATTCAACGATCGCCCGCTGAATGCCGTGAATCGTCGGCGGATAGAGCCGTGCGAAACGTGGAACTCCAAGGAATTCTTCGTCCACGCGCGCGCCCGCGTAGAGCGGATTCATCGTTTCGTTCGATGTGACAACGGGGAGGCCTGAGAACATCGCCTCCATTGTGACAAGCCCCGGATAATCGATGTCGACGCTGCCCCAAAAGGCCACGTCACAGACGTTATGCAGCTCAACGAGGCGCTTTTGAGGGATCGTGCCGAGGACACGGATGTTCGTGCGATTGGCGGCGAGCTCGTCGAGCGCCGGACGCAGTACGCCGTCCCCCGCGAAAAAAAACAGCGGGCCGGGCGCGTCAAAGTCACGCAGTGCCGCGATAATGCGGTCGACGTGCTTTGTGTAGTCAAACCGGCCGCCGAAAAAGAAGGCGGTTTGCGCCGGCTCAACGCCCCACTTTGCGCGCAATTCCTCGCGCATCGGCAGCGGTCTGAAGGCCTGCGCGTCGATCCAATTATAGATCGCGTGGCATTTTTTCGCAGAAACACCGAGCGCCGTTGCATCTCTTGCTTGAAGCGCGCAGTTTCCGATGAGCGCGTCGGCCTGATTGTAAAAAATCCGCACCAGGCGACGAACTGGCAGCGACGCGCCGCTGAAGCGATACGCGTACTGGAAATGCATCGCTAGCGGTGTTCCCGTCAGGCGTTTGAGCATGATTCCGGCGAAGCCGGCAATCGGTCCGCCGATTGCGTACAACAGATCGTAACGCGTGTTTTTTGTGAGCTGCAGCGCCGCTGAGAAGATTCCGAACGCCGTCGCACACAGGAGTGCGATACTCGCAATGGGATTGCGCGCTTCGCGGTGCTGCCATAACAACCGCTTGAGCAGCGGCGACCGAAAGTATTCGATGCGTACGCCCGCAGGCGGCACGATCTTCGATCCATCCGGCTCCATCGTCGCAACGTCGATTTGCAGGTCGCTGAACCGCCGGCTCAAGTCGATTACCGATCGGATGAATGAATCGGTGCCGCCGCCGTGATCGACCGGAAGGATATGCGCTGCCGGCATGTGGCGGCTAATGACTAAGATTCGCACGGTAACATCATTGTGGACACGTTCGTAGAAGGTCCGGCATGTTTTCGCCGGAAAAGCGCTGCTCCTACAAGAGGATCATGCCGGACGTATTACCCTTCGTTGATTTGCACGCCCAATATCGAAACCATGCCGCGGAAATAGACGGGGCGATTCAACGCGTCGTCGAGTCCGGCGCGTTTATCATGGGTCCGGAGCTGCGTGCATTCGAAGATGAGTTTGCGCGATTCATCGGAGCCGAACACTGCATCGGCGTTGGTTCCGGCACGTCGGCGCTACGCGCCGCGCTCCTCGCCCTTGGCGTCGGATCGGGCGACGAAGTGCTGATGCCGGCCAACACCTACATCGCTTGCGCACTGGCAACATCGCAGACAGGCGCCGTACCGGCATTCGTTGACGTCGCTGACGATTATCTACTGCGCGCCGAAGACGTGGAACGCGCGTTGACGCCGCGCACGAAGGCGATCATGGTCGTCCACTTGTACGGTCAAGCCGCTGACGTTGAAGCGATCGTTGCACTCGCACGGCGACGAGGTATCGCCGTCATTGAAGACGCGAGCCAGGCTCACGGGGCACGGTTCAATGGACGGCGCGTCGGGTCGTTCGGAGACGTCGCGACATTTAGTTTCTATCCGGGCAAAAATTTGGGCGCTTACGGCGATGGCGGCGCGGTTGTTACCAACGATGCAGAAATAGCCGAACGCGTTCGACTGCATCGCGACTTCGGTCAGAAGAAGAAGTACGAGCACCTCATCAAAGGCGACAACGACCGCCTGGATTCGCTGCAGGCCGCCGTGTTGCGCGTTAAGCTGCGTCACATCGATGCGTGGAATTCCGGGCGTCGCGCTGCGGCGCGTCAGTACGATCGTAAGGTTGACGAGCTCGGGCTGCGCGCGCCCGAATGCCGCGCGGATGAAGGCCATGTGTACCACTTGTACGTGGTTGAAGTGCCCGAACGGGACGCACTCATGGCTCGCTTTGCAGAAGCCGACATTCAAGTCGGCATCCACTATCCGGTGCCGATTCATCTGCAGCCGGCCTATCGCGACCTCAACATTCCTCGCGGCGCTTTTCCGCGTACCGAAGCGGCCGCCGATCGAATTCTGTCGCTGCCGATGTTTGCCGAAATCACTTCCGAGCAGATCGATCGGGTCGCTCGTGTCTTAAAGGTGCATCTGGAAAAGATCGGTGTCGAAGCCTAGTCTCACCGGACGCTTCGACCGCTACCTGATCCCGCTCTCCGGTCTCATCCTCTTCTTAATTGCAACGCAAGTGGCGTTTGCGAATCTTCCGGCCAGCAAGTTGTTCGCAGGCCACGACAGCGGTTTTTACACGCTTTTTCCGGATCAGCTGATCCGCACGTCGGCCGGCACGTGGGAAGTGAAGACGGCGCTCGGCTTTGTCAACTTCCAGGCGCTGGTCACATTGCCGTTCGCGATTCTCGTCATGCTGATCAACGCGTTGCACTTCACCGGCGCTACTGTTGGCCGCATCTTTTATGAAGTGCAGATCCTGCTCTGCGAGTTCGGCACGTTCTGGATCGCTTGGTTGATCTTACAGAGGTTCTACGCAGAGAGCTCACGGCTGATTCGTGCTATCGCGGCGCTCATTGCGGCGCTCGTGGCCACCTTCAACATTTTCACCGCGGTGCTGCTGATGTATCCGCCGAGCAACTTTCAAATGGGGATCTTCGTGTGGCCGGTGGTCATCGCATTCGAGCTTCACTTTCTTTGGAAACGCCCACGAATTTCTACGGCCATCCTCTTCGGAATGGTCCTCACGCTTGCGACCTTAGGAAATCCGGCCCACACAATGCTGGGCTTTGCGCTGGTGGCTGCGATCTACATTATTGATGCGATCGCCAATGGCGATTGGCGGCTGCCTTCGGTTGCGGCAGTGGCGGTGACATTCTTTGCCACCAGTATTTTTTTCTGGCTCCCCGCCTTTGCATCGGTGTTCATGTACCACGGCAACGTCTCGGCGCCCGAAGGCGCGAATGCAGCGGCGCTGACGAGCTCCGCGGAGTTAATTAAGCTGCGAACGACCATTGCGGCGCTCTTGCGTTTCGACGGCTTGTTATGGTGGCCGAAGACTCGTAACGCCGACCTTTACAACGGCGCCCTCATGGTCTTAGCAACGTATGTGCCGGCCGCACTTGCGATCGTTGCGCTTCTCACAAGAAGGTGGATCGCACGAGCGTTTTGGGTGCTGCTGCTTCTTGGCGTCGAGCTCGGCAAGAGCGCGCATCCGCCGTTTCAGCTGAACCTCGTTGCGGTGATGACGACGGTGCCGCTCTTTGCGGCCTTCCGCCAGACCTACGATAAGTTTGCGCTCTACATCATGCTGGCGCTGCCGGTGCTCGCGGCGATCGGTCTCGTCGTGCTTCTATCGCAGCGCAAGCTGCTGCGCGCCGCGATCGTCGCGATCGTCCTGATTGCGGTGAGCACCTGGCCATTTGTGGGAGGCCGCGCGGTTGATCCATACTTTCTAACGAGCATTCCGTCTGACTACAGTCGAGTCGATCAAATTATGGGCAACGACGCACAAGCTCGCGTCCTCTCCCTTCCCGGCGGATCGAATGAAATCTACGTCACCGACTGGTTCAAGGGCGGAAACTTTGAGAATTTGGTTTACCGCACGCACGCGGTAAACAGCGCGATTTTCAAACAGCGCGGGATTTCAGCGGCGCCACTCTATGACGACTTTGACCTGGTGCAAGCGCAGGAGCTTCCGCAGTTGATCGGACTGCTGGGTATCTACGACATCAAGTATGTCTTGCTGCACAAAGATAATCTTACGAGCTATCGCATGGCGTTTGACTTCGAACGCTACCACGTTTTGGGGCCACTGCTGGCGCGCGCCGCACAAAGATATCTCGATGCCGATCCGCGTTTGACGAAGGTCTACGAAGGGCCGTCGCTCGTTCTCTATGACGCTAAGGAGAGCGCAACACTGGGACACGCCTTCGGTTCGTACCAAGCCGGCACTGCGCTGGGGTACCAGAATACGCTCTTCGGCCTGGTTGATGCCGGATTAATGAGCGCGCGGAATCGCCCCGCTCTGCTATTTGTCGGCAATCAAGTCGTCCCCGCAGGCGGTGAGCAAACGTTGACGACGCTAGTAAATCGAAGTTCCTACGTCGTTCGCATGCCTCTCATTCCGGAAACGCCGGCCCTTTATCGAGAGCAAACTGCATTGAGCCCCGGCACCGCGCAAGCGCTTTCGCAGCAGTATTCGCAGCTTGCAAAGCCGGCGTATTTGGTCTTCGTGCAGCCGCATGGCGATTGGCTTAAAGGCAGCGTCTCCCCGAGCGACAATATCTCGGGCGCATTTTTTCTCGACCGTCCACAGCGTTCCAATGTTTCAATGACGATCCGTGCAAGGCGGGCACCGCAAGAAGCGTTGCGCGATTTCATCGGTCGCGACGGTGGTCGGCCGTGGGCGCTTTCAGCGTTTGCCGATGAGCCGCCGGCCTCGGCAGTCATTACGGAGAACGATCTCGTGGATCCCGAAGAGACGCCGCCGCCGAACTCGCGTGAACCGTTCGTTGACCCTTCCATGGCAGAATTAGGTTCGATTCGTGCGCCGGCAACGGTAACGATCGATCGCGCCTCGGGCACGTATGTCGTTCGTTTGCAGCATGGGGGTGAAATTCAGGAATTAGCCGTTGCGAGCCGCCCGATTCACCCCATCGCGCTCTTGAACGACCCTCGGCTCGTGTTCGATTATGAATTTTCAGATCCGAAACTGCAAGCGGCCTGGCTGCGGTTCGAGTTTTTCGATCCTCGCGGCAATCGCGTGTACCTGGACAAACAGTTGGACGAGAGCGGTCACCTCGAAAATTTCGATATCCGCGACAATCTGCAGGCCGGCTTAGACCGGCGCTTCAACCGCGAAGCCGCTCTACATCAGTATGATCCGCTTTGGTTTTCCCAACAGCGCATCTACAATCCGCCGCAGGCCGACGCATTCCGTTTGACAAGCTTGCGCCTGATCTTGGGAAAGCCGCCGTTCACGGATTTTTCATCGCAACCAACCGATGTCGCATTCCGTTTCCGCGGGTTGCAAATCGCCGTCCATAATCCGGATCCGCCGGCGTATATTGCGGCCGGCTATCGCGCCGATTTTGCTGGCTCGCAAATCAGAACACGCGCGCGCGGTGTTTCCGAGATGACGATTCTGCGGCGCAACGGCGCCGTGCTTATCAATGCCGCCGCAATCTCGGGTCGCACTGATGCTGCGGTTTCGGCGACGTTACACTTGCCTGCCGTCGATTTGGAGCGCTACCCATACTTACGTCTGCGCTATTGGCAGCCGGTTTCTACCGAAGAGCTCATCCTGAAGTTAGGCTTCATCGTACAGGGCCGAGTAGAGGAAGTGCCGGCGGGGCTCGACGTGCCGCAGAACGGTCCGCCGGAGGCGCCTCCGCCATCCGCTTGGATCAAGCCGACGAGATTCGTCGGGATGAGTCCGCCGATTAGCCTCGACGCGAAACCGATTCCATTCGCCGCCGGCGACTGGCAGGAACTTACTTGTGATTTGCGTCGCGTCGCCGCATATCGCGTAGACGCCGTTCATCCGCATTTGGCCTACATAACGCTGCAATTTCGAGAGAAGAACCCGCCACCTAACGTGACCGATCCGTCACTAGGCAACCTCAGTAATTTGGTGTTTGCGCTTGGCGATGTGGCCTTAGTCGGCGCGTCGAGCGGTTTTTCGGCGCTCGGGCCGCCTCGAAAACCGGTCTTAAACATCGACGGAAAACCGCAGCGGCAGGAAGGCGCTGCAACGGTCGCGCGGATGGGCGATCAACTGCAGCTTCGCTTCGCACATATACTGCTTGCTCGCGGCGCGCATCGTATTGAGACGCACGTACTGCCGCCATGGGAGGTCAGTACTGTTGCGATCGCCCCCAACGTGCCTGCGCCGGGAAAAGCTGCTCCACAGCTCAGCATTCGTCATATTGATGACGAGTTATTTGCGGTCCACGTCACGAGGCAGCGAGCGTTTTGGTTATCGTTCGCTGAAACGTATCACACGGGTTGGCGACTCATCGAAAGTGCTCCGCCGAAGAACCGATTGTTCTGGGCGCTGTCCTTTCGGTGGCTAGGAAAACCCGCGGGGGATCACGTCGTCGGAAACGCTTTTAATAACACGTGGTATGTCCAGGGGACGCATCCGGGCGACTATGTGATCGATTTCGCGCCGCAAGATTTCGCCGTTTTCGGAAAGGCGCTGACGCTTCTGGCCGTCCTGTTGGCGGCCACTTTGTCAGTCTATTGGTGGCGGCGATGAGACCACTTTGGCGCGGCGTCAGCATCGCGGCGATCATCCTGCTATTCGTTCTAGCCGTCGCGGCGAGCACCCAGGGCATTACGGTCGGTCTTCCGCAATCGATGTTGCTGTTGGCGGTCGTGCTCACCGCGCTTCGTCTTTTTCGGGACGATCGCGATGCGTTTATCAGATGGTCGCTGATTGTGTTCGGCGCCGGAGTTGTAGTGCGGCTTCTCAGCGCGCCGCCCGCTCAGGTGCTCTCCGATTCACTCATTGCGTTAGCGATTGTGGCGGTCGCGGTCTTTCTTATTGGCCCACCATTGGCGCGGTTACCGATGCGCTTGCGTTCGATGACGCAACGTACCGGCAGGCGATTAGCGATGCCGGTGCCCATGGCGGTAGCGCCGGCCGGGATGACGCTGGGCAACAGCGAGACGTCCTTAAGTGGTTGGCTTCCATTTTTGATCGCGGCACTGATCCTCATGGCGATTGCCACCCGGGGGCACGTCCTTGGCGCACAATCTGCGTCGGTGCAGTGGAACATGCACTTATTCACGACGCCTCTGTTGCGTGACGGCGGACATTTGAACGATCCATCGGTGATCGTCGGGACACTCCCTGCGTCCGTCGCGTTTGCGGATTCACTGCTGCTGTCGTTGTGCAAAGTGCTCATTCCGGCGGCATGGCCGCCGTTTTTTGGGAATCTCATCACGCTGTTGGGTTTGGCGCTCTTTGTTTTTTCGGGCGTTCGATTTTTGCAACTATTTGCGGTTGATCGTGCAAGCGCCGTCGCGGCCGTCCTGTTATTTCTGTTGTTACCGGTCGGCTTGCCGATTCGCTTCGCCGCTCCGTTCGATCTGAGCCTCGCGCTGCTGGCCGTGGTGTGGACGCTTTCTAAACGCGCGACCTCCGCGTCGATTTTGGTACTGGGGTTCGCGATTGGTCTCGTCAATACGGCAAATGGCTACGAGTATGCCGCGATCGTTTTGGCGGCCTGGGCGTGCAATCTTGGACAGCCAACTGGAAGAACGGTGTTCTTGGGATGGGCGGCGGCGGTGGCAGTTGCCGGAAGCCTCGTCGCCGCACTCGGGCTGAGCGCGTTGTCGCCAATTGTGTCGTTTCGTGAGGTCTGGTGGTTTGCGGAGGAGATTCCGCGGATCGTGTGGGCCGAAGCGCTGCACGTTTGGTGGCTTGCGATTGCCGGCTTTACCGCAATCGCTGCTGCGGGTCTTTATGCCATGATACGCCAAGGCGCCGGCTTCCTCCGATTTACTCTCGCGCTGTTGATCCTGTCGTTCATCCTGGCATTGCCGACGCGCCTCGGCGGAATCCCGCTGTTGAGCCCCGCCGATCTGCTGGGCATCGTCGCACCCAAAGGTTGGCCAAGCGCGAGGTTTGTGGAGTTGCTCGCGTTCGCTTTGACCATCCCGGTCGCGTATGCAATTTCGATCGCATCGCCGCTTCGTCGTCGGAGTTACGCAAGTGCCCTAAACTGGGTCGCCGCTGCAATCCTTATCGTGCTCTGTCTTCCACGGACGCTTTCGACCGTTTTGCCCGGCGCTGCCGCGAACGCCGCGACGGTCGAATTTCCAATAGCTGAAGCGCACTCTCGAGCCGGTATCATGTACGCCGAAGATCTTCTTGCAGCCAAAGCGCGTGTCGTTCAGCCGTTCCCATTTATCGATACGGCATCGCCGTTGACGTTAGAAAGCTCGCCGACGGAGCCGGCAGCCGTAAAGGCGATGAAGAACCTTGGCGTTCGAACGGTCGTCTTGAGAGAGGACGTGTATGCCAAGCCCGCATGGCGGGTTGTGGTACCACGCCTGCCGGACGAAGCTTTTTCTGCGATACCGAATATCGCGGCGCCGTATCCGTGGCGAGTGTTCACCTTCGTTCCGGCGGCGCAAGGGACATGATTCGCCTCGGTCTTGTCGGCTATGGCTACTGGGGGCCAAACTACGCGCGCATCATCGAAGAGCTGCCCGATGCGACCCTGACATGGTGCGCCGACGTTTCAGAGACCGCGCGCGCCGCCGCGCATTCCGCATATCCGCAAACGCGTGTTACCCCGCATTATCAGGAGCTGCTTGATGCACCGGATTGCGATGCGGTGATCGTTGCAGCGCCAACGCGTTACCATTTCGAAATCGCGCGGGACGCATTCGATGCGCGCAAACATCTGCTCGTGGAAAAACCGCTGACCGACTCATTTGCCACTGCGGCGCAATTGGCCGATCTCGCGGATCGCAATGCGGTCGTCGCGATGGTTGGGCACATCTTTCGATACCATCCGGTCGTGCGCTATGTCGAGAACGAGCTGCGCTCGCCGGCGACGGGCCCGGTTCGCTTTATTGCCGCCTCTCGTCTTGGCTACAGCCCGATTCGAGAAGACGTCGATGCGCTTTGGGATCTCGCGCCGCACGACATCTCAATGATTCATGCCTTTCTGCGCGAGCGGCCGATGCACGCGTTTGCCGTTGGGCACTCGTACTACCCTGGGGATCATGCGGACGTCGTTTTTGGAACGCTCCGATTTCCAAGCGGCGCACTGGCGTCACTGCGCCTGAGCTGGGCGCACCCCTTTAAGGAACGTCGGATCGATGTCGTCGCGGAGAATGCAACCTTCGTCTTCGATGACTTAGCTGCGCCGAAGCTCTCGCGTTACGACGGTTTAGAGCTCGATCGCAACGGTGCGACCACAACGCCGATGGTTCCAACGATCGAGCCGTTGCGTGCGCAGCTCGAACACTTCATCGAGTGCATCGAGCGGCAGAGCGCACCCCGCACCGGATTCCGAGATGGTGAAGCCGTCGTCGCGACGCTTGAGGCCCTCACCGATTCAATGCGCAGCGGCGCTCCGGCGTTCGTTCCACAAAATTCTCACCAGATCGCCTAGGAGCACGAGCAGCCAAAGCAGCCCCACGGTCACGGCGATGCGGATGTACGGTGAAGGAGCAAACGCGATACGAAAGTGGCTGGCGCCTGCCGGCAGCGGCCACCCGTTGGCGAATCCCTCGACGAGCCGCGCCGATGTTCGCGTCCCATTCGCGATCAGCGTCCAACGCGGGTCGAACTCGCTTCGAAAGACGAGCACGCCGCCGCCAGTCGCTTGCCCTTCAATTGCATCGCTGCTCTCGGAGGTAATTTCAACCGAACCGGATCGCACGACGTGGGCTGAAGTTGGTGCAGGCAGCGGATGTTCCGACCATCCTCCGGCAACGAGCAACGCATCGTCCGAAAGATGGTCTAGTGCGTCGCGGCTGATCCATCGGCATGAACGGTTCGAAGGGAACGGCGCCACAAAATACCAGGGGTGTTGCAACGCTTTCAAATCCGTCGGGAAACCAAGGACACTTGCTTGTCCGCAAAATCCGATCGAGGCGGCTGCGTAATAATACGGATAGGCGGCGACGAGCCGGCCACGTCCGGGCGTATTCTCGGAGAGCGAACGCGGCAGCGAATGCGCAACTTGGCTGAAGGTTGCCAGTCTCTGCAGCGTCAGGATCGGTAGCGGATCGGCGATCGCGAAGAGGTCCACATCGTCATTTCTGACGAGCAGTTTTGTCGATTGGCTCGCCGGTATAGCGAGCGCCGACTGCGCGCGCCCTGAGACAAACGACGCGAGGCCGCGGCGGTCGCCGATGGCGGCAACGCTCAACTGCCGCAAAATCCGTTCTGCACCAGGCCATTGACCAGCTTGTGCAAGCGTCAACGCTGCCGCAAATCCGCCATAGGGTTGATACTCGAAGATGGGATGCTCTTGAGCAAGCGGTGTATGTGCGAGAGGATCGGCTCCGCCAACTGCGCGATTCGCCGGTCCGATGGGCTGCTGTGCAGGCCACCACAAAATTCGACCGCTTGGTAAATTTTTTGCAGCGCGTTCAAGCATCGCAATCGTCCGCGATTCGGGCGCCCACCCAAAAACATTGGGCGCCGCAAACCACGCCGGCACCGTTGACCACAAGCCAAAAAGCGCGAAGAGCCAGCCGACCGCAGGTTGCGTCATCCAAAAACGCACCGCGAGCAAGACACACGCCAGCCAATAGAGGGCCATTACATCGTAAAGTTCGCGATATACGGATAGCGCGGAGATCTGCGTGAAGACAATGGTCCAGAACGCGTGCAGCGGACCGCGCAAGCCCGTTGCCGTCAGCCAAGCCACCAGCGCGAGCAAAATAAGCACAACGGCACCCAGGCGGATGGGCCGTCGCATTCCGATGAGCGCAAGAAGCGCGCAGAGCGGAAAGAGCAGCAAAACGTGTTGCAGCCAAAACTGCGTGAGCAACTCATAGTAATGCACGAAGTACCCTCGCGCTTCAAAAGCTTCGAGCGGTGAAACGCTCTGCTGAAACTGCCATGAGAGAACCGCGCGCTGCATGGAGAGCGCGCCTTGAGCCGGCTGCGCAAGAACCGTTGCACCCAAGATGGCCGGCAAAATGATCGGAAGCGCGACCAAGACGATGAGGGCCGCGTCTGCCGGCGTGCGCCGGCGAACAATAACGGCAACAATCAGGATCAGAATCGCCAGTCCGAAGATCTGCAGCTGCACGATCGAAAACGCCAGCGCAATTCCGGTCAAGATCACATGACGTCGCCGGTTTTGTGCGTCGCTGCTCAGCGCTAGCGCGAGAACGAGCGGCAACGTGGCGTAGCCCTGCAGATACGACGTGTGGCCTGCGACGAATTTCGCAACCGCGACCGGCCCAGCCATATAGAAGAAACCGCAAGCAACGGCCCAGCGGCCGGAAATTTCAAGCAGCGTGCGTGCAGCAAACGCGCCGCCCGCGATCCCAAAAGCAAAGGTCACGACCAGCAGCAGATCGAGCACCGCTTTGGACGGCAGTATCCATGCCAGCAGCCACTCGAAATAAAATTGCGGCAACGCGCTTGGAAAAACGTTCGGCGTACCGAGGCCATCTTGGAGCCATGCAGCGGCGGCACGCGCGGTCATCGCGCGCAAGCCGGCTTGGTCAGGCGGCCACGACCAATCGTGAATGTACGCCGGGATGCCGTTTCGCAGCAAGAACGGCGCCAGTAACAGGAGAGCGCCGCCGAGCGCCCACCACACGACCGAAAGCCGGTTAGCTTTCAGTATCCTGCACGAAGTTTGTCGAACGCACGATCTCCAGTAAAGGGCGTTGCGTTTCCATTCGTCGCCGCGAAAAGTGCTCGAAGAAAGGCCGCAGCCGTTCTTCCGGCGGCAGGTAGCCAGGCTCGTTCAGCGCGCGATGCACTTCGGCGATGGACTGCCGATCGAAACCGTTACGCTCCATGCCGATCGCGTTTACGCCAATCAGCTGCGCCGGATTTCCTAGAACTTTTGCAAATGGCGGAACGTCTTTGCTGATGACGCTGCTCATGCCGATCATCGCGTACGCGCCGATCGTGCTGTATTGATGAATCACTGCGGAGAGGCCGATCGTGCTATACTCACCGACGTCCGTGAAGCCGCCGATTTGCGTGTTGTTGGCCATCGCGACGTTGCGCCGAATGTGCGTGTCGTGTGAAACGTGGCAGTAGGCCATGAAGTAGCAATCGTCTTCGACGACCGTTTCAAACTTTGACGGCTGATGTACGGTCGTATATTCACGCAGCACGCAGCGGTTTCCAATTCGGATTCCGGTGACAGGCTGACCGCTGAATTCATATTTGGCGGTGGTGTATTGCGCGGGCGTGCCGATCGTGACGTGCGGTCCGATCCAGTTGCCATCGCCGATCAGAACATCACCATCGATCGTCGTAAAAGCGCCGATCGTATTGCCTCTTCCAATGCGTACGCTTGCGGCAATAACGGCCGTTGGATGAATTGTATTGTTGTCCGACGACGCCATAGCGCCCGCGACGTTCTGTTCGTTTGCGCGGTGCTCCCCCTAGGGTAAACACGCGCGCGCGACGCATTACCGCAAAGGCTTTAACGATGCATAAGATTTCAATGTTTGGCGCCGGCTATGTCGGCTTAGTCACCGCAACGTGCTTCGCGGAACTCGGCAATCGCGTGTACTGTTTCGATACCGATCGTGAGAGAATCAGTCGGCTGAACCGAGGCGACGTGCCGATCTTCGAGCCGGGCTTGGCAGAGATGATCGCTCGTAACACCAAAAGCGGGCGCTTAAGTTTTTCAAGTGACCCGCAAGAGGTCGTTACGCACAGCGACATCATCTTCATCGCCGTCGGCACGCCGATGGCCGATAGCGGCCATGCAGACCTCAGCGACGTGCGCGATGCCGCCATGACGATCGCCAAGCATCTCAACGCCCGCAAAATCATCGTCAACAAATCGACCGTGCCAGTACAGACCGGCGACCTGGTTGCGACGCTCATCGATGAATACCGCAGCGGGCAACATCCGGTAACGGTCGTGTCAAACCCGGAGTTTGTGCGCGAAGGGTCCGCTATTGCCGATTTTATGCACCCGGATCGCGTTGTGCTCGGCGTACCAGATGCAGCAACCGGCGAAACGATGCGCTCACTCTACGCGCCGCTGGGCGTGCCGATTATGCTGGTCTCCGTGCGCACTGCGGAGATGATCAAGTACACGGCAAACGCCTTTTTGGCGACGAAGATTTCGTTTATCAATGAGATTGCGAATCTCTGTGAAGCGGTCGGCGCGGACGTCAAGGACGTCGTTGCGGGTGCCGGCAGCGACCACCGGATCGGCATGGAGTTTATGCAACCCGGCCTTGGATTCGGCGGCTCGTGTTTTCCAAAAGATGTTACCGCGCTCACGAAGCTGGCCGAATCAAAAGGCATCGCGCCGCGCGTATTGAGCGCCGCGTTGCAAACCAATGCCGCACAGATCGATGTCTATTGCGATGCGATCGCCGCGCGGTTTGCAGAACTGCGAGGCGCTTCACTCGCGCTCTTAGGGCTCGCGTTCAAGCCGAACACGGACGACGTCCGAGACTCTCCGGCAATCGCACTTGCCCGGCGGTTACTCGGCGGCGGCGCGCATTTGGCGCTGCACGATCCAGTGGCGTCCGCAAATGCCAAGCGCGTCTTGCAGGATGACGTGCGCTGGTGTGCCGATGTGTATGAAGCCGCTCGTGGGGCGCGTGCACTCATCGTCGCCACCGATTGGAACGAATACAAAGAGCTCGACTTTGCCACACTGGCGGCGACGATGTCCGAGCCGATCATCTTCGATTGCCGAAACATTTACGAGCCTGCGGAACTGGCGAAGCAAGGCTTCGAGGTTATTGCAATTGGACGCGGGGCGGTGAACCAGCCGAGCGTCCCGCCCGCACACTCCGTTCAGCTGTAGCCCAGATGGTGGTGCTCATAACCGGAGCCGCCGGCTTCATCGGCTCGCACCTCGTTGACGCCTATTTGAAATGCAACTGCAAGGTCATCGGCATCGACAATCTATCGACCGGTTCGCGATCGAATTTGCGGCGTGCCCTCGAAGATCGGAGATTTTCATTCGTTGAAGCGAACGTCGCGGTTGACGCAGAGCGCATGGACGGGCTGCTGCCCGCTGACTTGCGCCCGGATGTGATCCTGCATTTCGCTTCTCCGGCAAGCCCAAAAGATTACGCTGATTTGCCGCTCGAAACGATGGCCGCCAATGCCCTCGGTACCCGAAATTGTTTAGAACTCGCGGTTACAGCGGGAGCGCGGTTTCTGTTCGCCTCAACCTCCGAATCCTACGGCGATCCGCTGCAGCATCCGCAAAAAGAAACCTACTGGGGAAACGTCAATCCGGTTGGACCGCGTTCTTGTTACGATGAGTCCAAGCGTTTCGGAGAGGCGTTGACGACTGCGTACCGTCGAGCTCACGGCATCGATGCGCGAATCATGCGAATCTTCAACACTTACGGTCCAAGAATGCGTGAGAACGACGGACGCGTCGTACCCAATTTTATTCGTCAGGCCCTGGCCGGAGAGCCGCTGACGATCTATGGCGACGGAACGCAGACGCGTTCTTTTTGCTATGTTGACGATCTGGTCGGAGGGATCGTGCGGTACGCCGATGCGCCGTCGCTGGGCGGCGAAGTAATCAACCTTGGCAATCCGGCGGAGTTCACGATTTTGGAGTTTGCCGAAGTCGTCTCGGAAGTCGCGGGCGTGCCGATGCGCTCGATGCGCGTCGCGCTGCCAAAAGATGATCCGTCGCGGCGCTGTCCAGATATCACGAAAGCCCGTAAGTTGCTTGGCTGGGAGCCGGTGGTCGCTGTACGTGACGGGATCGAAAAGACGATCGCGTACTTTCGAGCGGCGGCCGCGCCGGCGTGAAGCTGCTCCTCTGCGTCGTCGCGGCGGCGCTTGTAACGACCGCAGCTGCGACGGCTGCGGTTGTCGCGACGCTGGCAGGTTCGGGCGCCTGGGGGACCGTCGATGGAAGCGCCGCGAGCGCTTCTTTTATGATGCCGGCGGGTGTTGCATTCGACAGAGCGGGCGATCTGTTCGTTACGGACGCGCAGGCGCAGCGCGTCAGGGAGCTGTCGCCGCATGGAGTTCGAACGGTGGCGGGTGCGCCCGTCACGACGAGCGCGGCGTTGACCGTGCGCGGCGGTTACCGTGACGGAAGCGCATCGGCTGCGCGGTTCAATCACCCGCTTGGAATCGCGGCCGACCGAAACGGCAACCTCTATGTCGCCGACACGCTCAACCATTGCATCCGAAAAGTTGCACGTGATGGAACCGTTACGACGTACGCCGGGAGCACTGAATCGGCGTATGTTAACGGTTCGCGGCTTGAGGCACGCTTTCGACAGCCCGAGGGCGTAGCAGTGGATCGCCGCGGCAACGTCTATGTCGCCGACGTCGCAACCGGTTTGCGCAAAATTTCGCCCTCCGGCACGGTGTCGACAATCGACCGCCAAACGACGGACAACAACGAAGCACTCGGCATCGCGGTATACGATACCGATTCCGGCCCGCTGCTGTACGTTGCCGAACGGTTTGGACTCGCAATCATCCATCCCGACGGTTCACTCGAGCGCTTTCCCGGCGGCGACGACTACGACGTTGCCTTTCCGGCGGTGCCGAAAACGATGTTGCGCATCATCCAAGCACGCCGCCCGATTGGTTTTCCAACCGCCGTAGCCGCTATTGACGATCACACCGTCGCCTTTACCGACGCACGGACGAACACCGTCCGCGTCTTGGAAACGGTTCACGGCACGTTGCGCATTGTCGGCGGCGCTCCCAATAATGACGCTTCCGGCGACACCGGCGGATTTCGAGACGGTGGCGCGGGAAGTTCGCTCTTTAACGCGCCCATCGGGATTGCAACGCGCGGAAACGAGCTCGTTGTTGCCGATTCAGGGAATCGACGCGTTCGCTCGATCAGCGGCATCGATTACCGGCATGCCGTCGCTCCTGCCCTCGGATTGCTCGATGTCGGATTTAGCGCAGGACAAAATGACTACCGCATCGCCTACGTCGGAAATTCCTCAGTTTGGTACAACACGAGCTGGGACGATTCGATCGAAGGCGTCCTCGAAAGAACGCTCAATGGCGCTCGAGCGACGCCGCGCCCTGCGCACATTATCGGCGTTGCAGGCAACGAGAAATTTGGCGTGGCCGCGCAGTATACCGAGTGGCTGGCAAAACTTGGCGGCGTAAATCTCGTCGTGTTGAATTTGAACAGTGGAAATTTGCTCTCGTCGTTCGCTGGAGCGGAGGGCAACAAACTTCCGCCGGTTTCAACGTGGCAGCCGCAATTGACGGCGCGCTTACGCGATTTACGCCGGCAGTTGGCGCGCGATCGCGTGCCGCTCGTCGTTGTGACGCATCCGTTTCCGAACGAGTTCGATTGGTCAGAGTCTGCGTACACGCAGCTGACACAGGACTACAGTTACTGGGACGACGATGCTGTCGGAATGGCGACGAACGCGGCGGTGCGCGCCTCCGGCGCGTTGCTTATCGACCTGTGGCCGAAGTTTTCAGAATACGAGCGCCAGCCGTCGCACGGCGCGCTCTTTGGCGGCGACGACTTTCACTTCTCGCGCAACGGAAGGCTGATCGTGGGCCAATGGGTCGCGCAGGGCCTGGAACAGCTCGCGCCCTGGCGTTAAGAAAACGCCGCGGTTTCAATGACGCTTCCCGGCGAAACCGCTCGAGAGTCCCGACTTGCTAGAGTCGGGTTCTCTGCTACCTGCATTTTTTGCACGGGGCAAGCGCAGAACTATCTCTTTGGAGTGCAAAAAATGTCAGAGTTTTCGCGTGCAAGGGTTGCCGAATCGACCCAACGCTCGCTCTGTTGGAGATGCATTACCAGGTAAATTTTGCGATCGCATCCC
>Ga0213876_10000272_pt1 | contig 47847 bp, 38 predicted proteins | sample BarmaccomBMRX_R9_FD_160113 | JGI IMG/M metagenome (GOLD analysis project Ga0213876, IMG submission 160113) | Root-associated microbial communities from Barbacenia macrantha in rupestrian grasslands, the National Park of Serra do Cipo, Brazil - RX_R9 | ecosystem: Host-associated > Plants > Roots...
CGGATGCTGGAACTGTCCACCCAGACTCGTGTCATCGCGATCACCCGACCGGAAGGTCAGGTCAGCCTGCGCCCTCGCCGCGATGCCCGGCTAAAGGGCGGCGACACCGTCTACCTCGTCGGGCCGTACCGCGAGTTGCTGGCGACCCTGCGCAAGGGACAGCCGCCCCAGCTGTCCGATGCCGAACAGCGGCCTCCCGGAGCGCGCGCGGGCTGATTGACCGTCAGCGCTGGAGTTCAGCGGCGACGGCCGCGGCGCGCCGCAACTGCCCGAGGTCCGAGCTGGTCGGGATGAGCTGGACTTCGTCGGTGCCCACCTCGGCGAAGCCGCGCAGCACCGCCACCAGCTCGTCCTCGCTGCCGGCCCAGCCGGTCGTCGGCGCCATGGCGTCGACGTACTCGGCCGGGATCCAGTTCATGTAGCGCAGCAAATGCCGGTGCAGCTGCGCGCGAGCCTCCTCGGGTGGCCCGAAGGCGAACCAGAACGACGTCGCCAGGTGGGGTTTGGGTTTGCCGGCCGCCGACCACGCGGCCCGCGCCACATCGTAGAGCTCGTTCTGCTTGACGACGTCCAGGTCCAGGGTGTTGCCGGCCAAGCCGTCGGCCCAGGCCGCGGCCCTGCGGATGGTTTTGGGCCCCATGCCGCCGATCAGCAGCGGCGGGCCCCCGGCCTGGATTGGCGGCGGCCCGACCGGCAGCACCGAGTCGGTGACCTTTTCGCCGGCCCACACCCGTTTCATCACCGCCACCCGTTCGGCCATGGCCCGTGATGTCTGCGTCGTCGGGTCGGCACCGACGGCGCGGTAGTCCTCGTGCCTGCCGCCCACCCCGATGCCGACCGTCAAGCGTCCGCCGCTGAGCATGTCACCGGACGCCAGCGCCTTGGCCAGCATGACCGGGTCATGCAGCTGCGGCACGACCACCGTCGTCACCAGCCGCACCCGTTCGGTCCAGGCGGCCAACGCGCCGAGCAGCGTCGGGCTGTCGGGATTGGCGAATGCGATGCGCTCACCCCAGCACAGGGACGAGAACGGGCCCTCGTCGATCGTCTGCGCCCAGTCCTTCAGCACCGCGGCGTCCAGGTCCGGTTCCATCACCGGCATCGTCATTCCTATCTGCACGAACGTGATTCTGGCAGCATGGGTCGGGTGGGTTTAAGCAGCACGTCAATCGCGCACGTCAGGCTGACCGTCACCGACATCGAGCGATCTCGGCAGTTCTACGAGAGCGTGTTCGGGTGGGCCGTGTTGCTGGAAATTCCTGAGGACGCCAGCGAAGCAACCCGCAGCCAGCTGGACTTCCTGCACGGCGGTGTGATCTACGACCTGGGCGGCACGCTGCTCGGGCTGCGGCCGGTGGCCAACGACCGCTTCGACGAGAACCGCGCCGGCCTGGACCACCTCGCCTTTCGGGCGGCCAGCAAGTCCGAATTAGACTCGGCCGCAGAGCATCTCGACAACCTGGGCATCGGGCACGAGCCGGTCAAAGATATTGGGCCGGCCTATATACTGCAATTCCGCGACCCGGACAACATCGCGCTCGAGCTCAGCGCGCCGAAATGACTTCGGCGCGAGGGTGCGCAGAATGACGGCTATGCCGGCGTGTCGCTGCACAACCACGCACGGTCGCGGGGAACGGGGGGTTAGGCGCCGTGCCGCTTGCTCTCCTGGTCGCGATAGTTGTCGGCGAGCTGTTGGACATGGTGGGGCAGGGCGCCGGCGGCGACGTCGGCCAACGTGGTCTCTTCCAGCACCGAGCGCATGCTGGCGCGCAGCGCCCGCCACACGTCGGTCAACGCGGTTGTCGGCCCGGAGTAGGGCAGGTCACCGAGGCCAATGTCGCGGACGCTGGCCAGCGGGCCGTCGATGCTGCGCAGCACGTCGGCGATGCTGATCTCGCTCCCTGGACGCGCCAGCTCATAGCCGCCCTCGCGCCCGCGGTGGCTGCGCACCAGACGGTCGGTGCGCAGGTTGGTGAGGATGTCGACGAGAAATTGCGGCGGGATGCCTTGCGCCTGCGCCAGGTCGTCCGTCTTGACCAACGTGCCGGCGTCGGCCGTCGCGAGCTGGACCATCGCCCGCACGGCGTACTCCGCCTTGGCCGACATGCGCATTCTGAGAATTGTGCCATTTGTCCCGGCACCGACGGGGAACGGCGGACAACTTATGGCCGCAACTCGAGCAGGTCGACGACCAGCTGCGCCTGCTCCTGCGGCGTGCGGTCCGCGGCGAGTCGCAGGTCCGGATTCTTCGGCCGCTGATACGGGCTGTCAACACCGGTGAAATGCGTGATCTCGCCCGCCCGCGCCTTGGCGTACAGGCCCTTGGGATCACGCTTCTCGCATTCCTCGATAGGCGTGTCACAGAACACCTCGAAGAATTCAAACCCGCTGTCGGCGTGGACTTTACGAGCCATGGCGCGGTGCTCCTCGAGCGGGCTGATCGCAGGCACCAGCACGATCTGCCCGGAGTCGGCGAGCAGTGTCGCGACGTGTGCCAGTCTGCGCAGGTTCTCGGCGCGATCGGCCATGGAAAAGCCGAGGTCGGCGTTGAGGCCGTGCCGTAGGTTGTCGCCGTCGAGAACGTAAGCGGGGACACCCTTTTCGAGCAACATCTGTTCTACGAGCATGGCCACCGATGACTTGCCGGCACCCGATAGGCCGGTGAGCCACACCGTGCGGCCGCGGCAGGCCCGGTCCTCGGCGGTGACAAGAGACTTGTGCCGCACGGTGTTCGGGCTTGCCTTCTGAGCCGCGACGTCGCGCAACACCATGCCGGCGGCCACCGTGCCGTTGGTGTTGGGGTCGATGAGAATGAAGGAGCCGGTGCTGGCATTGCGGGTGTATTCGTCGAGCAACAGCGGCACCTGGGTGCGCAGCGAGATGCGGCCAAGTTCGTTGAGTTTCAGCGCCGTTGCGGTCTTGTCACGATGCAGGGTGTTGACGTCGAGCCGATAATCCAGCGCGGTGATCCGCGCGCGGGTGGTTCGGGTGGTGTGTTTGACCACGTACTCGCGGCCGGGCTCGAGGGCCGTGGAGTCGGCCATCCAGCACACCGTCGCGTCGAATTCCTGCGCGATCCGTGGTTGGTTGTGGGTACGGGCGATCATGTCGCCGCGCGAGATGTCGATCTGGTCGGCCAGGGTCACCGACACCGCCATCGGCGGAAATGCCTCTGCCACAGGGCCAGTCGGGCCATCTATCGCCGCGATTCGGGTGCTCTTGCCGATCGGTAGCACCACCACCTCGTCGCCGGGGCGCATCACCCCGCTGGCCACGGTGCCCGCGTAGCTGCGGTGGTCCTGATGCTCAAGAGTGTGGGGCCGGATGACGTATTGAACCGGGAACCGCACGTCGACCAGGTTGCGGTCACCGGCGATGTAGACCTCTTCGAGGTGCGACAGCAGAGAGGGTCCCTCGTACCACGGCGTCTTGTCGGACTTGGTCACCACGTTGTCGCCGTGCAGCGCCGACATCGGGATAGTGGCGACGTCTTGTACATCAAGGCGTGCGGCGAAGGCATGGAACTCGTCCCGGATCGCCTCGAATTTCTCTTTGTCCCAGTCGATCAGGTCCATCTTGTTGACCGCCAGCACGATGTGCTGGATGCCCAGCAACGACGCCAGGAAGGCATGCCGGCGGGACTGCTCGAGCAGGCCATGCCGGGCGTCGACCAACACGATTACCAGTTGGGCGGTGGACGCGCCAGTCACCATGTTGCGGGTGTACTGGATGTGGCCCGGGGTGTCGGCGATGATGAATTTGCGCTTGGGAGTAGCGAAGTAGCGGTACGCCACGTCGATCGTGATGCCCTGCTCACGTTCGGCCCGCAGGCCGTCGGTGACCAGCGCGAGGTCGGTGTACTCGTGGCCGCGCTCCTTGGACGTCTTCTCCACCGACGCCCACTGGTCTTCCATCACGGCCTTGGAGTCGTAGAGCAGGCGCCCGATCAGCGTGGACTTGCCGTCGTCGACTGACCCGGCGGTCGCCAGTCTCAGCAGTGTGGCCATCAGAAGTAGCCCTGCCGTTTGCGGTCTTCCATCCCGGCCTCCGAGATTCGATCGTCAGCCCTGGTCGCGCCCCGCTCGGTGAGCCGGGACACCGCGGTCTCGGCGATGACTTCGCTCACGGTGCCGGCCTGCGATTCCACACACCCGGTGCAGGTGACGTCCCCGACGGTGCGGAAGCGCACGGTAGCCTCCAACACCCGCTCGTCGGCGCGTGGCTGCATGTGCCGGTGTACGGCGAGCAACATGCCGTCACGCTGAAAAACCTTGCGGCGGTGGGCGAAATAGATCGACGGCAAGGTGATCTTCTCGGCGCCGATGTAGGACCAGATGTCGAATTCGGTCCAATTGGACAGCGGGAAGACCCGGATGTGCTCACCCTTGTGGTGCCGCCCGTTGTAGAGGTTCCACAGCTCGGGCCGCTGGACCTTGGGGTCCCACTGGCCGAACTCGTCGCGGAAGCTGAACACACGCTCCTTGGCGCGCGCCTTCTCTTCGTCGCGGCGAGCTCCCCCGAACGCGGCGTCGAACTTGTTCTCCCGGATGGCGCGCAGCAGCGTCACGGTCTGGATCGGGTTGCGCGACGGGATCGTTTCGACGACCCGACCTGCGTCGATGTCGTCCTGCACCGACGCCACCACCAACCGCACCCCGGCCTTCGCGACCAGCTCGTCGCGGGTCTCGATGACCTCATCAAAGTTGTGGCCGGTGTCGACGTGCATCACCGGGAACGGCAGCCTGCCCGGTTGGAACGCCTTGATCGCCAGATGCAGCATGACGATCGAGTCCTTACCCCCGGAGAACAGCAGCACCGGCCGTTCGAACTCGGCCGCCACCTCCCGGATGATGTGGATCGCCTCGGCCTCCAGCGAGCGCAGATGGCTCAATTCGTACTGGCCGGCCGCCGGGCTGGCCTTCGCCTCGGTGCTGGTCATCGGTCCCTCACGGTAATTCGGATAAAGTTGGCAGAACTGACCATCTTTATGGTCAATGTTGTATATGGAACCAGCCGAGGCTTGCCGTGTCAATGAGGCCGGTCCGGCTCGCATGCGTTGGGAGCGCCGGCCGGTCGCCGAGCGTGAAATCTAGGCGAAAATCTGGCCGGATCTTCACCCTCAGAGCACGCTCGGCGAAGGCGTTTGCGCGCGAGGCCGGCCCGTCGCCGAGCGTGACATCTGGGCGAAAATCTGGCCAGATTTTCGCCGCCAGAGCACGCTCGGCGAAGGCGTGTGCGGGCGAAGGCGTGTGTCGGCGAAGGCGTGTGCGGGCGGCGGCGTACGCTCGGCGACGGCGTATGCGCGCGTTAGTTTGTGACCTCTTCGAGCTTGCCGGTGGCGACGTCGAAGACGAACCCACGCAACGACACGTGCTTGGTGACAAACGGGCTGTGCTCGATCCGGCGCAGTCCCTGCCGGACGTCCTCGGCGAGATCCGGGAAGGCCTCGGCCGCCCAGGGCGGCTTGATGCCCGTCTCGTCCTGGATGGAGCGCTTGAAGTCGTCGTCGGTGAAGGTGAGCATCCCGCAGTCGGTGTGGTGGATCAGGATGATCTCCTGGGTGCCCAGCAACCGCTGACTGATGGCCAACGAGCGAATCGCGTCGTCGGTGACGACGCCACCGGCATTGCGGATGACGTGCGCCTCCCCCTCGTTGAGACCCAGGATGCGATAGACGTCGAGGCGGGCGTCCATGCACGCGACTACGGCGACGTGTTTGCTCGGCGGCAGCGGCAGTGGACCCCTGAAGGAGCTTGCGTACTGGGCATTGTTGGCCAGGTAGTCGTCGGTAACCGTCACGCCGGTCTCCTCGATTTTCGCGGTGCGGAATTTGCTGCAGAGATCGATGCCGCGGTGGATCTTAGCAACGGCAGAACCGAATTTCACCGGTGTGGATCAGTCCGAGGCGAATCGACGATGTCCTCGCTACCCTGTCCCAATGCGACGCGGCGGTGGCGAGTGACGCGTTTTCTGCTGCGTCGGTTGTTCAAGTACGTCGTGCTGCTGGCGCTGGCGTCTTTCCTGACCTACTGCCTGACGTCGTTCACGTTTGCCCCGCTGGACAGCCTGTTGCACCGCAGCCCCCGCCCGCCCCAAGCCGTCATCGATGCCAAGGCGCACGCGCTCGGCCTGGACAAGGCCCTGATCCCCCGCTACTTGAACTGGGTGTCGCACGCCGTTCGCGGTGACTTCGGCACCACGATCACCGGCCAGCCGGTCGCCGCCGACCTCTGGCGCCGTGTCGGCGTCAGCCTGCGGCTACTGGTCACCGGGTCGGTGCTGGGCACCATCATCGGCGTGGTGGCCGGCGCGTGGGGCGCCATCCGCCAGTACCGGCTCAGCGACCGTGTCGTCACCGCGTTGGCGCTGCTTTTGCTCAGCACGCCGATCTTCGTCACCTCCAACCTCTTCATCCTGGGCGCGCTGCATATCAACTGGGGCCTGGGTGTCCAACTCTTCGACTACACCGGGGAGACCTCGCCCGGGGTGACCGGCGGGGCGGGGGCCGATTTGGTCGACCGGGTGCAACATCTGGTCCTGCCGACCCTGACCCTGGCGTTGGCCGCAGCCGCCGGATACAGCCGCTATCAACGCAACGCGATGCTCGACGTGCTCGGCCAGGATTTCATCCGGACCGCCCGCGCCAAGGGTCTCACTCGGCGGCGCGCGCTACTCAAACACGGGCTACGCACCGCGCTGATCCCGATGGCGACCCTGTTCGCCTACGGGGTGGCCGGGTTGGTGACCGGCGCCGTATTCACCGAGAAGATCTTCGGCTGGCACGGCATGGGCGAATGGACGCTGCAGGGGATCGCCACCCAGGACACCAACATCGTCGCGGCGATCACGGTGTTCTCCGGCACGGTCGTGTTGCTGGCCGGCCTGCTGTCCGACGTCTTCTACGCGATGCTCGACCCGAGGGTCCGCGTTTCATGACCGCAACCATTCCCGCCGATGCGGTCCCCACAACTTTCACCTCCCGCCGAACCCTGCTGCGGCGCAGGTTCATGCGTAACCGTCCCGCGGTGGCGTCGCTGACGCTGTTGGTGCTGTTGTTCGTCGGCTGTTATGCACTGCCCTCGGTGCTGCCGTATTCCTATGAAGATCTGGATTTCGACGCGTTGCTGCAGCCGCCGAGCACCCGGCACTGGCTGGGCACCAACGCGTTGGGCCAGGACCTGTTGGCGCAGACGTTGCGGGGGATGCAGAAATCGATGCTGATCGGCGTCTGCGTAGCCCTCATCTCCACCGGTATCGCCGCCACGGTCGGAACCGTTTCGGGGTATTTCGGCGGCCGGCGGGACACGGTGCTGATGTGGGTGGTCGACCTGCTGTTGGTGGTACCCAGCTTCATCCTCATCGCCATCGTCTCGCCGCGAACCAAGAACTCGTCCAACATCATGGTGCTGGTGCTGTTGCTGGCGGTCTTCGGCTGGATGGTCAGCTCCCGCATGGTGCGCGGTCTGACCATGAGCCTGCGCGACCGCGAATTTATCAGGGCCGCAAGGTATATGGGTGTCTCCAGTCGCCGGATAATTCTCGACCATGTGGTGCCCAACGTGGCGTCCATCCTGATCATCGACGCCACCCTTAACGTCGCATCCGCCATCCTGGCCGAAACGGGTTTGAGCTTCCTGGGTTTCGGCATCCAGCCGCCCGACGTGTCGCTGGGGACCCTGATCGCCGACGGCACCCATTCGGCCACCACGTTCCCATGGGTTTTCCTCTTCCCGGCCGGGGTCCTGGTGTTGATCCTGGTGTGCGCCAACCTGGCCGGCGACGGGCTGCGGGACGCCTTCGACCCGAGCAGCACCAGCTTGCGGCGTGGCGCCCGATGAGCCCGCTGCTCGAAGTGAGCGACCTGAAGGTCACCTTTCCGACCGACCCGAACCCGGTCACGGCGGTGCGCGGCATCAGCTACCGCGTCAATCCTGGCGAAGTGGTGGCGATGGTGGGCGAATCGGGCTCGGGCAAGTCCGCGGCCGCAATGGCGGTGGCGGGCCTGCTCCCCGACTACGCGAAGGTCGGCGGCTCGGTGCGGCTACACGACACCGAGCTGTTGGGCCTGGCGGACAGCGCGATGTCGGATTTCCGCGGCAAGGTGATCGGCACGGTGTTCCAGGACCCGATGTCGGCACTGACTCCGGTCTACACCGTGGGCGACCAGATCGCCGAAGCGATCCAGGTGCACGAGCCCCGGGTCGGCAAGAAGGTGGTCCGCCGACGCGCGGTGGAATTGCTTGAGCTGGTGGGGATCTCACAGCCGGAACGACGCGCCCGCGCGTTTCCGCACGAGCTGTCCGGCGGCGAACGCCAACGCGTGGTCATCGCGATCGCGATCGCCAATGACCCCGACTTGTTGATCTGCGACGAGCCCACGACCGCGCTGGACGTTACGGTGCAGGCGCAGATCCTCGAGGTACTCAAGACGGCCCGCGACGTGACGGGCGCCGGCGTGCTGATCATCACCCACGACCTTGGGGTGGTCGCCGAGTTCGCCGACCGGGCGCTGGTGATGTACGCCGGTCGGGTGATCGAATCGGCTGCCGTGAAAGAGCTCTACGACGATCGCCAAATGCCGTACACCGTGGGTCTTTTGGGTTCGGTTCCACGGCTCGACGCCCCGCAGGGCACCAGGCTGGTACCGATTCCGGGCGCGCCCCCGTCGCTGGCGGGCCTCGACCCGGGGTGCCCGTTCGCGCCGCGCTGCCCGCTGGCCATCGACGAATGCCTGGCTGCGGAGCCGGAACTGATCGAGGTCGCCACCGATCACCGGGCGGCCTGCATCCGCACCGATCAGGTCAGCGGTCGCAGCGCCGCCGAGATCTACGGCGTCAACACGGACAGCCCCGCCACCGAACCCGCCGACTCCTCGGTCGTGGTGCGGGTGCACGATCTCATGAAGACCTATCAGCTGACCAAGGGTGTGCTGCTGCGCCGCAACATTGGCCAGGTCAAGGCCGTCAACGGCGTCAGCTTCGAATTGCGGCAGGGCCGAACGCTGGGGATCGTCGGCGAGTCCGGATCGGGCAAGTCGACGACGCTGCACGAAATCCTGGAACTGGTTGCGCCGCAATCGGGAGCTATCGAAGTGCTGGGCACCGACGTCGCCACCTTGACCGCCGCGGGTCGGCGCGCGTTGCGGCGCGACATCCAGGTCGTCTTCCAGGACCCGGTGGCCTCGCTGGACCCAAGACTGCCCGTCTTCGATCTGATCGCTGAACCGTTGCAGGCCAACGGTAGTGGCAAAGGCGACATTCACACGCGGGTCGCCGAACTACTCGACATCGTGGGATTGCGCCGCGCCGACGCAAACCGCTATCCCGGGGAGTTCTCCGGCGGGCAGAAGCAGCGCATCGGCATCGCCCGGGCTTTGGCGCTGCGGCCCAAGATCCTGGCGCTGGACGAGCCGGTGTCCGCGCTCGATGTCTCCATCCAAGCCGGGATCATCAACCTGCTGCTCGACCTGCAGCAGCGGTTCGGATTGTCGTATTTGTTTGTTTCCCATGACCTTTCGGTGGTCAAGCATCTGGCTCACCAGGTCGCGGTCATGTATGCCGGCGCGATCGTCGAGCAAGGCGACAGCCAGGAGGTCTTCAGCAATCCGCAACACGAGTACACGCGAAAGCTGTTGGGCGCGGTACCGCAACCGGATCCGAGTCGTCGTGGCTAGGCACCGTCGAGCCTGCGCTCATGGCATCGAGTCTGCGCTCTGGGCGGCTTTTCGCGAGAGACGCCGACCCTGGACGCAGACTCGACGCGGGGCCATGCACATCCTGCTGGCCACCATCCTGGCGCTGACGGGCTGCTCGGGAGGTGCGCAGCTGACCCCGTCGGCCGGTGGGAGCGCCGCGTTGGGCACCGCCAGCGACATCAATCCGCAGGATCCCGCCACCCTGCGGGACGGCGGCAACCTGCGACTCTCGCTCGCCGAATTTCCGCAGAACTTCAACATGCTGCACATCGACGGCAACACCGCCGAAGTCGGCGCGATGATGAAGGCCACGATGCCGCGCGCCTTCATCGTCGGTCCTGATGGCTCGACGACGGTCGACCACGACTTCTTCACCAGCGTCGAACTGACTAACACTGCGCCACAAGTGGTTACGTACACCATCAACCCCAAGGCGGCGTGGTCGGACGGTTCACCGGTCACCTGGCGCGACATCGCCAGCCAGATCCACGCCCTGAGCGGGGCGGACAAGACGTTCGAGATCGCCGCCCCGGGCGGCGCCGACCGCGTGGCATCGGTGACCCGCGGTGTCGACGACCGGCAGGCGATCATGACCTTCGCCAAGCCATACGCCGAGTGGCGCGGGATGTTCGCCGGCAACGGAGCTCTGTTTCCCGCCAGCATGACCGCCACACCCGAGGTGTTCAACAAGGGCGAGCTCAGCGCGCCCGGCCCGTCGGCCGGCCCGTTCATCGTGTCCTCGGTGGACCGCACCGCGCAGCGAATCACGTTCACCCGCAACCCGAAATGGTGGGGCACCCGGCCCCGTTTGGACAGCATCACCTACCTGGTCCTCGATGAAGCCGCGCAGCTGCCCGCGCTGCAGAACAACACCATCGACGCGGCGGGAGTGGGCTCACTCGACCAGCTGACCATTGCGCAGCGCACCAAGGGCATCTCGATCCGGCATGCCCCCGCCCCGAGTTGGAGCCACTTCACCATCAACGGCGCCCCCGGGGCGATCCTGGCTGACAAAGCGCTGCGGATGGCCGTGCTGAAAGGCATCGATCGGCAGACCATTGCCAAGGTCGCCCTGCATGGCCTGGTCAGCGATCCTACGGCGCTGAACAACCACATCTACGTCGCCGGGCAGGAGGGCTACCAGGACAACAGCATTGCCTATGACCCCGAGCAGGCCAAGCGCGAACTCGATGCGCTGGGTTGGCAGCTGCACGGTCAGTTCCGGGAGAAGAACGGTCGGCGGCTGGCCATCCGCATCTTGTTCTACGACGCGTTGACGTCGCGGCAGTTCGCCGAGGTGGCACAACACGGCTTGGCGCAGATCGGCGTCCAACTCGAGCTGGAAGCCAAGTCCGGCAACGGCTTCTTCAGCAACTACGTCAACGTCGGTGACTTCGACATCGCGCAATTCAGCTGGGTCGGCGACGCGTTCCCGTTGTCCGCGCTGAACCAGATTTACCAGTCCGACGGCGACAGCAACTTCGGCAAGATCGGCAGCCCGGAAATCGACGACGCCATCGAGCGCACGCTCGCCGAACTCGACCCGGTCAAGGCCCGCGCGCTGGCCAACCAGGTCGACAAACTCGTCTGGGACGAAGGATTCAGCCTGCCGTTGACCCAATCCCCGGGCAACGTCGCGGTGTTGAGTACCCTGGCCAATTTCGGGGCCCGGGGCCTGGCCGACGTCAACTACACCGCCATCGGGTTCATGCGGAGCTGAGCCGACGTCGGCGCTGGCAGACCGGCAGCGCGCCCTCGGCGGCAACCGCCATGTCGATCGCTTTCCACAGCAAACGCAGCGGTGCGCGCGCCGGAAGCGCGTCCAGCGCCTGCGCCTGGCTGGGCAGCCCGGCGATATCGTCGCGACACACCGCGCGGGCGATCGCCAGCGCGGCGGGTTCGCGAAAGTCCAGCGCGCTGTGCGCCACGGTCGGAAGTGTCAGCAGCACGGCATCGGGCAGCAGCGACGCGACGCGCTGTGCCACGGCCGGTGGCGTGACGAGATCGCGCCCACCGGAGACTACGACGGTCGGCCAGGTGAATTTCGGCAACTCGGCTATCAGGTCGTACGGCTCGGCCTCAAAAGCCGCGTCGAGACCGGGCCCCGTGGGCAGTGTTTCCCGCGCCGCCACGGCGGGGTCCAATGGCAGGCCATCGGGCTGGGCAGCATAGTCGAGTTCACGGAACGCGATGCGGCTCACCAGGTCGATCTCGTAGCGGTACGGCGCCTCGCGGCTGACCATGGTGGTAAACCGGGATAGGCTGCGCCACAGCATGATTCGGCCGTCAAGCAGCAGGTCGAGTTGGCGGTCGAGCAGATCGGTCCCGCCGTGGCCGTATACCGTCGCCGCGATCTGTCCCGCCGACGCGGTCATCACTCCGGCGTCCACGAGTCGACGAACCTTGGGCGCCAACGGGTTATCGCCGTTCAAGAACAACCCGCGGATGGCGTCGCGCACCACGCCGATGTCGTCGTGGGACAGCAACGGCGAATCGAGCACCATCGCCCGCACCCGGCCGGGGTGCCGCACCCCGAGGCCCGCCGCGATGTAGGTGCCGTACGACGTGCCGTAAACGATGGCCTGGTCCACATGGGCGTCGTCGAGGACCGCGGCCACGTCGTCGACCACCTGCTCGACGGTGAGCGCTTGCGGCGGCAGGTCGGCGCCGGAGTCGTCGTGCCGCGACATTCCCACCCCGCGGTGCTCGATCATGATGACGTCCAGCCCGGCGGCCGCGGCCCGCCGCCGCAGACCCTGGTAGAGCCGCAGCGACGCCACTCCCGGGCCGCCGGGAATGATCACCAGCGGGTGCGCGGATTTGCGGCCGGTGCGCACGTAGTAGAGATCGAAGTGTTCGTCGCCGCCTGGGGATATCGGCCGGCGTACCGGCCGCACGCCAGGCAGTGCCGCCAGCTTGTCATGGACCTTGCGCCGCTTCGCATCCATCGTCATCGGTATCGGGCCGCCGTCATCAGTCCCATTCTGCCGAGACCGCCTGTGTGTGGCCTAAGTTAGGCGCGGATCAGATCGGCGGCCTTCTCGCCGATCAGCACCGACGGAGCGTGGGTGTGCCCACGAACAGTGCCGGGCATCACCGAGGCGTCCGCGACGCGAAGCCCGTCGACTCCGCGGACCCGAAGCTGCGGATCGACGACGCTGGCCTCGTCAAGGCCCATCCGACAGGTGCCCAGCGGGTGATAGAGCGTGTGCGAGCACGTCTGCAGAGCCAGTTCAAGGGTGGCATCGTTCAGTTCGGTGCAGCCGCGCGGCCGCGCGATGGACCCGAGCAGCCTGTTGAGCGCGGGCGCTTGGGCGATCTCGGTGCAAATTCGCAGCCCCGCCATCATCGCGGTGCGGTCGAGGCCGGCGGGATCGGACAGGTAGCGCGGATCGATGATCGGTTTGGCGAACGGATCGGCGGACCGCAGCGTGATCTGGCCGCGGCTTTCCGGCGCCACCAGGATCGGCCCGAACACCACCCCGTGGCCGGGCGGCTCGACCAGCAGGCCCTCGTCGTAAAACGGCGCGGGCGCAAAGATCAGCTCGAGGTCGGGCAGCTCTAGATCGGGCCGGCTGCGGACGAAGCCGTACGCCTCACCGACATTGGACGTGAGCATGCCGCGCCGGCGCAGCAGGTAGTTGAGCAGTTGCTTCGGCGTTTCGGCAGCGGCGAGGCTGTCGTCGTCGACCTCGAAGCCCAGCACCGTCACGAGATGGTCGAGCAGGTTCTGTCCGACTTGCGGTGCGTGGCGGACGATGTCGATACCGTGCCCGACGAGATGGTCGCGGTCGCCGACGCCGGAGAGCATCAGCAGTTGCGGGCTGTTGATTGCACCGCCGCAGAGCACGACCTCGCGGCGAGCGTGGGCGACGTGTGTCTGGCCGTCACGTTGATATTCCACCCCGACGGCCCGGGTTCGTTCGATGACGACTCGCGTCACGTGGGCACCGGTGAGCACGTCGAGGTTCTTGCGGTTCATCACCGGCTGCAGGTAGGCGTCGGCAATGCTACACCGGGCGCCCCGGCGCTGGGTCACGACAGTCTCACAGAATCCTTCCGGCGCAGCGGAATTTGGCTTTGCAGTCGGAAACCCGCACTCACGAGTGGCCTCTAACCACGCCGAGGTCGACGCCCGGGAGCTGCGCTGGCGAGAAATGTGCAGCGGACCCGACACCCCGCTGTCGTCGCCGCTGACGAAGTGCCATGCGTCGGTGACGTTCTCGATACGACGGTAATATTCGAGCACCTCAGCAGAGGACCATCCGGGACCGGCCTGTGCGGCCCACTCGTCGTAGTCGGCGGCGAATCCGCGCACCCACATCATCGCGTTCATCGCCGACGATCCGCCCAGCACTTTGCCTCGGGGCCAATAGATTTCGCGGTTGGCCAGCGGAGTCTGGGGTTCGGTCAGGTAGTCCCAATCGACCTCGCTGCGGAACAGCTTGGAGAAGGCCGCCGGTATTCCGATGAACCTGTTCTTGTCGCGGGGACCCGCCTCCAGGGCCAGCACCGAAGCCGCCGGGTCCGCGCTCAGTCGATTGGCCACGACCGACCCGGCCGAGCCCGTACCGACCACCACGTAATCGCTCTGAGTGTCCATGCTTCGGGGCCGAGTCTATGACGCGCGGGCCGAGAAGCGGTCTCTATATTTTGAGATCGATGCGGTGCGCGCCCTTGACGACGTCGTAGCGGTCAGGGTCGCAGGTCAGCACGATCACCTGACCGTCAGCAGCCAAGCTGTCGAACACCTCACCCATCCTGGCCAGCCGGTCCGGATCGGTGAACCCGAGCGCGTCGTCGATGACCACCGGAACGGCGTCTTCCTTGGCGACCAGCGCCGCACCGGCCAACCGAGCCAGGATGCCGAGTTGCTCTTTCGCCCCGCCGGATAGCGAGTCATAGGGCACCGTGGTGCCGTCCAGGGTGCGACTCCGGATGCATAAGTCGCTGTCGATGTCGACCTCGAAAGTTGGCCCGAACACCGGAGTGCCGAGGCGCTGTAGTTCTGCCCGGTAGGGCTCGACATACCGCAGCCGGGTCGAGTCGCGATGCCGCGCCATCGTCGTGCGCAACAGCGCCGCGGCCCTGGCGCGCTCGCCGATCCGGGTGTGCTGGCTGGCGGCATGTTCGCGCTCGATCTCGGCGGCGTCCAGCTTGCCCTGGCGGCCCTCGCTCCCGATCACCGAGAGTTCGATATCGATCTCGCGCAGCGTCCGCGCGGCGTCTTCGTAACGAGCGCTCAGCGACTCTGCCGCCTCGGCGGCCTCGGCCAATTCGGCGGCCACGGCGTGCGGGCACGCGGCCGAGAGTTGCTCGGCCAGCTCGGCGACCTTGGCTTCCGCCGTGTGCGCCCCCCGCTGCGCGGCCTCCGCCGCTGCTGCCAGCTCGTGGTCGCTGACCGCCGTCCGTTCGTGGGCCAGTCTCGCGGTGGCCGCGTCCAGCTCTGCGCGCTGAGCTTCCACGTTATTCCGTAAAACCGTTGCCTGCGTGGAGCTTTCCGTAAGGATGTGAGCGGCCGCGGCCGCGCTTTGCCGGTGCAGCTCCCATTCGGTCTGCGCTGTCGCCCGCGCCGCCTCGGCCGCGTCGAGCTCGGCACGCGCGGTGCCGCTGTCCAGCCCGAAAAGATCGGGTTCGGCGGGCTGACCGGCACGCAGCTGCGCCAGGCGTGCCCGCAATTGGTCGGGCTGCTCGTCACCGCACACGCCGGCCAGGGTGGCGGCGAGCTGGTCGCGGCGGCTCTGCAGGTCGCGTCGGCGCTGCTCGGCCGCGCGGGCGGCGGCCAGGTCGGCCACGTTGCCGGCCTCCAGCGCGGCGGCCAACTCCTGTTGCGCCGCAGCGTGTTTGGCCTGAGCATCGGCAGCGGTGGCGCCCGGGGTGATGCGCGCCGTGAGGATGCCGGGAACCTCCACCTGAGTGGGGTGGGCGGCGGTCAACAACCACGTCTGGCCGGCCGACAGCGGTACCCGCTGCTGACCGACCGTGAGTTCGATGTCGGCGGTGGCGGTGAATTCGACTGCCGCGCACATCGATTCCAGCCGTCCCCCGGTATGGTCGACGGCGGCCGCGACGGTTTCGATTCGCCGCAGCAGCTCCTCGTTCATCGTGCTTTCGGCAAGCTCGCAGCCGATTTTTTCGCGGTCAGCGTCGAGGGCCTCGATCTTGGCCAGCCGGGCGCTCAGCCGGTCGGCCTCGGCACGGTCGGCGAGCTGACTGACTACGCGGCCGGCGGCTTCGGCGCGGGTGTGCGCCGCGCTCAGCGCTTGGGTGGCGTACTCAAATGCGGCGTCGGCTGCCTCGGCATCGGTGCGCGCCGTCGCGTGCGCTTCGGCGGCCGTCTGCGCTTCAGCCTCGGCTGCGCTGACAGTTGCTGTGCGCGTGCCGATTTCAGTGAGCAGTTGTTGCCGTCCGGTGTGCGCGGCCGCTGCTGCCTCGCGCGTCGCGACGGCGGCGACGGCGATCAGCTTGGCTTCGTGGGCGTGTTCTTCGAGGGCGGCGATCTTGTCGGCCGCGGCCTGCGCGGCGGTGAGGCGCGGCGCGGCGGCAAGCCGCTGCTGGGATACCTCGGCCACCTGCTCGGTCAGGCTGGCGTGACGACGCACCCGCTCGTCGACCTCGGCGACGGCGTTGGCGCAGTCGGCGACCGCGGCCTCGGCATCGGCCAATCGGGAGATCGCCGCGGCCCAGTCGCCGGTGGGTCGTCCGGTCGGGGTGAAGTAACGCGCATACTCGGTGTCGATGCGCTCGACGAGCAACGGCTCGGTGCCCGACAGGGCGGCGTCATCACCAGCGGCGACGTCCAGGGCGCGGGACAGCGCGTCGCAGCCGGACAGGTCGACTGCCGCCGTCGACGACGATTGCATTACCCGCTGGGCATGCCACAGGTTGGTGTCCACCGTCTCGCCGAGCATCGCCAGCACCCGCTCGTGGGCTTCGTCCCCGGTGAGCTGTTCACGGCGCGGCGCCAGCACCGTCAACTCCGTCTCGCATTTCTTGTGGAAACGCTTGCGGTATACGAAACGATAAGGGCCGCTGCTGATTTCGGCGGTGACCTCGGCGCCGACATCGGCGTTGGTCGGCTTGACCTGTTTGACTTCCTTCTTGGTCGAGCGATCCTTGGACTCCAGCAGCAGATCCAGGGCCTCGATCATCGACGACTTACCGATCTCGTTGGCGCCGCACACCACCACCACCCCGTGGTCGGGGAATTCGATCTCCCGGTGCGCGATCCCGCGGTAATTGGACAGGACCAGCCGATGCAGTCTCATGCCGCACCTCGATCGGCGAGGCGCAGCAACAACGCCAGCGCCGCCTGGGCGGCCGCGGCCGATTCGGTGTCACCCGCGCGGGCCGCCTGTACTAATTCTTCGACGGCCGCAGCGGCGAAACCTCCGATACCGAGGTCGGCGAATTCGCCGTCGGCCGGTATGACCACCAGGTCGGTGTGGCTGTCCCAGATGTGCAGATGCGCGAACAGCCGCGCGTATTTATCCAGGCAGCCGTCCAGCGCCGCGCGGTCGGTGACGGTCAACGAACCGGTCAGGGCCAGCCGTACGACGGTGCGTTCTTTCCCGGTCAACAGATCCAGGTTCAGGTCGAGGTCGGCGACGTCGCGGCTGGTATCCAAGGGCCGGCGCAGCGTGACGAACCGCCAATGACCGACGTGGCGGGCCTCGACGGTGACGGGACGTTCCGACTCGTCTTCGTCGATGTCGACGACCAGGACGTGGCCGGGATTGGATTCGACGTCGTCGAAGTTGGTGGGTTCCGGCGAGCCCGAGTACCACACCCGGCCGCTACCGCCGACGCTGGTGAGCGAATGCTTGTCGCCCAGGGCCACATAATGCAGTGCGCCGCGGGCCAGCGCGTCGTCGAGCGCGGCCAGCCGGATCAGCGAGGGCTTGTCGCGGTCGGGGTCGAGCACGTCGACGCCGCCATGGGCCACCAGCACCCGGGTGACCTGGTCTGCGGCCGGGGCGCCCAGCACCGCCAAAGCCTCAGCCACGAGGTCGACGGTCGGGGCTTTGGATCGCCATGGCGCGGCGACGATCTCGACGCCCGGCCGGACCTGGTGGACGCCGGCCCGGTCGAGCACCACGACGTTGTCCGGGCACTCGGCTTTGAACAACGAGCTGGTGTACACCGACGACGCGTCGAGCGGGTCGTGGTTGCCGGGCAACAGGTAGACCGGAATTCCAATGGCGCGCATGGCTTCTAACGACTGACCGATCACCCGCGGGGCGAGCTGGTTGTGCTCGAAGACATCCCCCGCGACGACGACGAACTCGGCGCCCACCTCGGCGGCCAGCGCACCCAGGCCGGCCACCGCGTCACGGCGGGCCGCCGAGTAGCGCGGCTGGGCCTCACCGGCAAGGAAGTGCCGGGTCATGCCCAACTGCCAGTCGGCGGTGTGCAGGAATCTCATCTCCGGGATCTCGCCTCTCTCGAACCTTCGGACTTGCGTGCCGTGAGTTTAGGTCGGGGCGCCGACAACTTCGGGGACGCGCACCGCGCGCTGGACGGCGAGTTGCCCGAGCTGGTTTGATACGCAGAGCATGTATCAGGAGTTTCGCCCCGATCGACGGTTGCTGCAGTTGGTGGAGTGCGGGTGGCGCGGTCGGCCACCGGGGTTGTCCGCGTGATACCCGACGGTCGTGTGGACCTGTTTGTCAAATCGCCGGGTGACGTGATGATCGCCGGTCCGCCACGACTTTCTATGACCTACAGGTGGCGAACGACGTGCTGGCTGGCTTGCGGTTACGGCCCGGCGCGGCGGCGGCCGTCCTGGGCCGGCCCGTCAGCGAGTTCACCGACCAACTGATCCCGGCGCACTCAACGTTCGGTGCGGCCGTCGAACGGGCGACCGAGAAGGCGCTCGCCGCAACGACTCCCGTTCAGCGCGTGCTGGCCCTGCAGAACCTGGTGCTCGACCGTCTCGCCGATCGCGAGCCATCGGTCGACGTCGCGGTCACCCGGGCGATCGGGATGCTGCAACGCCACCCCCTCCGGCAGGTGTCCGAGCTGGCCGCCGTGCTCGACCTCAGCGAACGACAACTGCGCCGCCGCTTTGCCGTCGCCGTCGGCTACGGCCCCAAACGGTTCGGACGGATCCTTCGCTTCCAACGCCTGTTGGACTTGACCCACCATCGCGGAGACCGCGCCTCATGGGCGGAGTTGGCCGTCGAGGCACGCTATACGGATCAACCGCACATGATCAATGAGTGCCGTGCGCTTGCGGGAACGTCCCCCGTCGGCTGCTTGCTGACCCAACAACCGCGAAAACTGTTGCCCTCGAATCCTTCCGGTTGATCGAAACGGGTGATGTGCAGCTCGCCGAACGAATCATCGCGCCCGACTACGTGAATGAGGAAGCCGGGGACGATCCCGAAGACGTCCAACGGCAGCTTCCCGGGCCGGCGGGATTCCTGGCGGCCAGCCAATGGCTCCGGGACGCATTCTCCCACCTGAGTTTTGAACTGCAGGAGAGCGCTGTCGAAGATCACGTTGTGATGGTCGCCGCGATCATGACCGGCGAACACACCGGACAGTTCAACGGGATTCCCGCCACTGGCAGGCGAATCCACCATAAACAGGTGCACATCTTCTCCGTCGCCGACGGCCGCATCGCCCGGCACCGCGCGGTGCGTGACGACCTGGGTCTGTTGCTGCAACTCGGGTGGCGGCCGGGCGGCTAGTGCGCTCCGGTCGTCTCTACCCTTCGCGGACCGAGGCGCGCGAATACCCGAGATGCGCGAGAATATTCGCGTGGACGACTGGGCCGAGACCGACCTGGCGTGGGAACTGGCCGAGATCGCGAGCCTCCACCTTCCTGAGCGCGACCGCACCGTCGTGTACACCGCTATCGGCGCGGGCTATTCCTACACCGCGATCACCAAGCTGCTCGAGACAATTGACGGCGCGAACATGCCGGTACCCGCCGCGCTTGTCGAAAGGCTCGTCGACTGGCTGCGCGCGTACGCACACCACGACAGCGCAGCCTATCTGCGCGAGCTGCTGGACTCCATCAGGTCGGTGAGCTGATCGAGGGCGTGCCCGCCTGCGCATCAACTCCATTCGCGGGATGCTCGCGCGGGCGGTTCGCTCGTTTTGAGGAGTGGAAACCAGGGCGCTCCCCGTAGAGGGCGATAGTCGGCGACGGCGAATGCGGTTACAGCCGCTGAGATCAGCGCACAGTAAACGCCGGGCGCACGGGTGGCATGTTCGGGAAAATCGAAAATCAGCCAGGCCAACAGCAACATCGAAGTGGTGTTGAGCAAGTCGGTGGCGGCGATAACCGATAGATCAGGGCGGCCAGCACCGTAGTGCCCACCGGTGATCGCGGTGGCGATTCCGAACACGCCAGCGACCAGGAACAACGCGGCGGCCACCGTGTTGAACTCCCAACCGGTCTTTCGGACGCCCTGAACGTCTGCCCACGGCAGGAAGACCGACGCTATCAACAGTGCGCCACCCAGGCCGACGATCAGCCGTTGGTATACGAGCGTTTTTGCAGCCATGTCCGTCCTCCGGGTGATCGCGGCGGGCGGCCCGCCTCCGGTGTCATAACAAGTGTTATTCCTTGTCCTGACCATAACGATGGTTATGGCATGATGTCAATGATGACTTCGGCCGACACATTGAGCACGCGGGACCGCCTGGTGGCCGCCGCCTTGGCCGTGCTCGAGAGAGACGGGCCGGGGGCGATTCAAGCGCGAACACTGGCGGGTGAGATCGGCGCGTCCACGATGGCGGTGTACACGCACTTCGGCGGCATGCCCAAGCTGATCGAAGCGGTGATGCGCGAAGGGCTTGCGCGCTTCGCCGAGCACACTCGCGGGGTGCCCCACACCGACGATCCGATGGCTGATCTCATCGCCGGCGGCCTGGCCTACGGCGAGTTCGCGATGAAAAACCCACAACTGTATCGGTTGCTGTTCGGCCTCACCGACCTTGGTGGAATCCCTAAGCCTTCAGCCGGGGCGGCCACCCCGTGGGATCTCGCCGAAGGAGTCGACGCATTGTCGGTGTTGGTCAGTGCGGTCGAGCGGGTCATCGAGGCCGGGCGGATCCGACCGCAGGAGCCGACCCCTGCGGCCACCCAGATCTTGAGTGCCACCCACGGATTCGTGCTGCTGGCGATGAGCGGATTCATCGACCCCCAAGGACTGCAAGGCGTGCTGCTCCCACTGGCGATCAACCTGATGGTCGGTCTTGGCGACTCACGCCGGCGTGCCGAACGCTCCCTGGCCGCCGCGCTCAACGCGCGCGCGGCTCAGGGGCAAAATGAATCACACCGTGGGGGCGGCTGACTCGAGCGGCGATGCTCGGGACGGCCAGCACAGACATCTTGGGACCCCACGGCAAATCCTGACGGCACGGACCTAAGGTGTCTGAAAATGAACGATGAGCGCACGCTGCTGCTGATGCGGCACGCGAAGTCTGACTACCCGCCGGGTGTCGTCGACCATGACCGCCCGTTGGCGCCCCGCGGACGTCGGGAGGCCGGACTGGCCGGAGACTGGCTGCGCGCCACTGTGCCCGTCGTTGACCGCGTGCTGTGCTCCACAGCGACGCGCACCCGACAGACCTTGGCGTGCAGCAAGATCGACGCGCCCGTGCAATTTATCGACCGGCTCTACGGAGCCAGCCCTGGGACGGTGATCGACGAGATCAACGGCGTCGCCAACGACACCGTCGGCACCCTGCTCGTCCTCGGGCACGAACCGACTACGTCCGCGGTGGCGATCCTGCTTTCTGGCGAAGGCACCAACGCCGAAGCACTGGAACGAATTTCGATCAAGTTCCCGACGTCGGGGATCGCGGTGCTGCGCGTGCGGGGTGGCTGGGAACTCGTCGAGCCCGGCAGCGCCGCACTGACCGACTTTCACGTCCCCCGCTAGACGAGACCGTCACGAGTTGGTCGCGAGGGTCAGCTCCATGAGCTTGAGGGCCTGCGAACACGCGTCGATGCCCGGCGCCTGCGGGTTGACCCACCAGCCGACCACGCCGGCAGCGTCACTGGCGACACCGCAGGCACCGTTGGGGTCGTCCGGGCGCATCAGAATCGAATTCACACCCTGGATGGTGCGTGATTCGACCTTGTAATTGAGGTATTCGGCCACTTTGCGCTCGTTGTTGAGGCTGCCCTGCTCGAACCAGAACCGGGTGATGTCGATCAGCCCGGCCGGGTTTTGTGCCTGCCACCGGCAGATGGCGCCGACGAAGGTGCTCTGGATGTCAAGCGGATCGGCACCCACGGTCTTGGCCAGGATGTCGGTGGTCAGCACCTCACATTCCTTGAGCAGGTTCGGATACTGCTGTTCGGAATTGTTGTTGCGAGGGACGTTGCCGCCCGCTTTGACCGCCGTACCGCCTATCGACCTCGAACAACCGGTCGACACCATCAGCGCGGCGAGCACCAGCGCGATAAGGCAACGCACACTTCGGTTTCCGGTCATTTCGAGTTCGCAATCGACTGACGGGCCAGTTCCCTGGCTATGTCGCACGGCGCCGGGAAGGGCTTTTGGCTGAAGCTGATCGACCATTCGATGAAGTCGTCCTGGAACTGGATTCCGACTTCGCACAACGAGTCACCCAGGTTCGCCTCGTTGCCGACGGCGATGAAACCACTGTGGCCGTCGATGTTGATGTCCTCCACGCTCGCGCGCGACAACTCCTCGGTCTTGCGTTCACGCCCGATGGGGCTGCCGCGGTACCACGAGAAAGAAAAGTGCGGGCCCAGGATACCGCCGCCCGCCAGCCATTGGCATCCGACGGAATTCTTGGCGGTGTTGATCAACCCCGTGACCTTGGTCAGGTCCGCGACCGCCTGGTCGCTGATGCCGCCGCACTGGGGGAACATCGGGCCGTGGTGGCCTTCCCCGCCCGCCGTCGGCGACGCCGTCGCTCCCGGTTTGTTGTCACCACCATTGGAGCAACCAGCAACGGCCAGAATCAGAGCCGCCAGAGCCGCGACGACCGCCCGGCCCGGTGCCTTCACGTCACGCCGCACGGCCACCTCGTCTACTGCTGGTCACAGATGCACTCTAGCGGCAGCCCACCGGGTCAACCACCGACACACGACCTGATCAGGCATTTCAGCGCCCCCGGCGAAGCCCGTGCCGACTCCGGGCCCGCAGGCGGTGGTGTGCGACAGTTACCCAATGCTCCTGGCAATCCTGCGCCAGTACATTCGGCCGTATCGTCGGTTCGTCGCGGTGCTCATGCTCCTGCAGCTGACCAGCACCCTGGCGTCGCTGTACCTTCCGACGGTCAACGCCACGATCATCGACGACGGTGTCTCCAAAGGCGACACCGCGACCATCCTCCGCCTCGGCGTGTTGATGCTGGGAGTCAGCGGGCTGCAGGTGGCGTGCGCGGTCGGGGCGATCTACGTCGGCTCGCGGATCGGCACCGGCTTCGGCCGTGACCTGCGCGGGGCGGTGTTCGAACATGTCATCACGTTCTCCGAGCAAGAGACGGCCCGATTCGGCGCGGCGACCTTGATGACCCGCAGCACCAACGACGTCCGCCAGATCGTGTTCCTGGTGCAGACGACGGCCACCGTGCTGGTGACAGCGCCCATCATGTGCATCGGCGGAATCGTCATGGCCATCCACCAGGAGGCCGCGCTGACCTGGCTGCTGTTGATCTGTGTGCCGGTCCTGGTGGTGACCAATTACTGGGTCATTTCGCACATGCTGCCGCTGTTCCGCGCCATGCAAAGCATGATCGACGCCGTCAATCGCGTGATGCGCGACCAACTTTCCGGCGTGCGGGTGGTCCGGGCGTTCACCCGGGAAGGCTTCGAGCGGGACCGGTTCGCGCGGGCCAACGTCGACCTGTCCAATACCGCGCTGCAAGCCGGTAATTGGCAAGCCCTGATGCCACCGGCGACCACGCTGATCGTCAACGTGTCCAGCGTCGCGCTGATCTGGTTCGGAGGGCTACGCATCGACCACGGCCAGATGCAGGTCGGCTCGCTGACCGCTTTCCTGTCCTACTTCGGACAGATCCTGATGGCGGTGATGATGGCGACGATGACCCTGATGGTGCTGCCGCGGGCGTCGGTCTGCGCCGGGCGGATCAACGAGGTACTGTCCACGCACCCCGCCGTGCAGAGCCCGGCCAACCCGGTGTTTCCGCCCGCCGGCATCACCGGCGTAGTTCGCCTGGAAGACGTGGCGTTCAAGTATCCCGGCGCGGATCGCCCAGTGCTAGAGGACATTTCGTTCACTGCGTTGCCCGGCACCAGCACCGCGATCGTCGGCAGCACCGGCTCGGGCAAGTCGACGCTGGTATCGCTGATCTGCCGGCTCTACGACGCCACGGCCGGCGCCGTCCTGGTCGACGGCATCGACGTTCGCGATTACCAGACCGAACGGCTCTGGTCGGCGATCGGGCTGGTGCCGCAGCGCGGCTACCTGTTCTCCGGCACCGTCGCCGACAATCTGCGGTACGGCGTGAGCCCGGACCAAGAAGTGACCGACGAGGACATGTGGGACGCGTTGCGGGTGGCCGCCGCCGACGACTTCGTGGGCCCGCACGGTTTGCAGATGGGTGTGGCCCAGGGCGGAATCAACTTTTCCGGCGGGCAACGTCAGCGGTTGGCGATCGCCCGAGCCGTCATCTCCCGCCCGGCGATCTACCTGTTCGACGACGCGTTCTCCGCGCTGGACGTGCACACCGACGCGCGGGTCCGCGCGGCACTGCGGCAGGAGTCCGGAGGTTCGACAGTTATCGTTGTAACACAACGGATTTCGACCGCATGCCAGGCCGATCAGGTGATCGTGGTCGACAACGGGAAGATCGTCGGTGTGGGCAGCCACGAATCACTGCTGACGGACTGCGCCACCTATGCGGAGTTCGCCGCCTCGCAGTCGGTGGCCGCCGAAGTCGGCGGCGCGCAGTGACTGTGACCATGAGCGTGCGGCCACGCGGCGCGGCGCCACCGCCAGCCGCGATGCGGGCGCGCGATTTCTGGGGTTCGGCGACGCGGCTGGTGAAGTGCCTTGCGCCGCAACGGGGACCGAGCCTGGCGGTGATGACGCTCGGCATCACGGGCACCGCGATCGGGGTCATCGTTCCGCGAGTCCTGGGCCACGCCACCGATCTGCTGTTCAACGGCGTGATCGGACGACGGCTGCCGGCCGGCATCACCAAGGCGCAGGCCGTCGCCGCGGCCCGGGCGCGTGGTGAGGGCACCTTCGCCGACCTGCTGTCCCGGATGAACGTGGTGCCCGGCCAAGGTGTGGACTTCGGCGCGGTGGCCCGCACGCTGATGCTGGCCGTGACGCTGTATCTGGTTGCCGCGCTGTTGATGTGGACCCAGGCGCGGTTGTTGAACGTCACCGTCCAGAGGACGATGATCACGCTGCGTTCCGACGTGGAGGACAAGGTGCACCGGCTGCCGCTGTCCTTCTTCGACGCGCGCCAGCGCGGCGAGCTGCTGAGCCGGGTCACCAATGACATCGACAACCTGCAGTCGTCGCTGTCGCTGACGATCAGCCAGTTGGTGACCTCGATCCTGAGTGTGATTGCGGTCCTGGCGATGATGGTGTCGATCTCACCGCTACTCGCGCTGATCACCTTGCTGACGGTGCCGTTGTCGCTGCTGGCCACCCGCGCCGTCACCCGACGTTCCCAGCGGCTGTTCATGGCCCACTGGACCAGCACGGGGCGGCTCAACGCCCACATCGAAGAGACCTATAGCGGGTTCACACTGGTCAAGACCTTCGGCCACCAGGCCGCGGCCAGAGAACAGTTCCGCAGGCTCAACGACGACGTGTACCGGGCCAGCTTCGGCTCTCAGTTCATCTCGGGCCTGGTGCAACCGGCCACCATGTTCATCGGCAACCTTGGCTACATCGCGGTGGCGGTGGTGGGCGGCGTGCAAGTGGCGACCGGACAGATCACGCTCGGCAGCATCCAGGCGTTCATTCAGTATGTGCGGCAATTCAATACGCCGATGTCGCAGGTTGCCATGATCTACAACACGCTGCAGTCCGGGGTGGCCAGCGCCGAGCGGGTGTTCGAATTGCTCGACGAGCCCGAGCAAGCACCCGACCCCTCGTCGCCACTGCCCGGCAGCGAGGGCCCACGCCCAACGGGCCGTGTCGAATTCCAGCACGTCAACTTCGCCTACTACCCGGGCCACCCGGTGATCCACGACCTGTCGCTGGTGGCCGAACCGGGCAGCACCGTCGCGATCGTCGGACCGACCGGAGCGGGCAAGACCACGCTGGTGAACCTGCTGATGCGGTTCTACGAGGTCGATTCCGGACGAATCCTGATCGACGGCGTCGACATCGCCTCGGTGAGCAGGCAATCGCTGCGATCACGCATCGGCATGGTGCTGCAAGACGTCTGGCTCTTCGACGGAACGATCGCCGAGAACATCGCCTACGGCCGGCCCGACGCCACCGAGGACGAGATCACCGAAGCGGCTCGGGCCGCCTACGTCGACCGGTTCGTCCATACCCTGCCGGCTGGCTACCAGACACGGATCAGCGGCGACGGCGGCAACCTGAGCGCCGGCGAGAAACAGCTCGTCACGATCGCCCGCGCCTTCCTGGCTCGCCCGCAGTTGTTGATCCTCGACGAGGCGACGAGTTCCGTGGACACCCGCACCGAGGTGCTCATCCAACGGGCTATGGGTGAGCTTCGCCGCGATCGAACGAGTTTTATTATCGCCCACCGGCTTTCGACGATTCGCGGAGCCGACCGCATCCTGGTGGTGGAGGCCGGCAGGATCGTGGAGCAGGGCAATCACGCCGACCTGCTGGCCCGCCGCGGCGCGTACTACGCGATGACGCAGGCGTCGACGTAACCCGCATCAACTCCGAGGCGGGTCGCGCCGTTATCGAGGCGGCTCCAAGAAGTTCTCAAGAAGTCTTTGAGGATCCATCAAGGGCCTGCACGAATTCTGAACTGATCCAGGGCTGGACCCCCACAACGAAGGATCGGAAAGCATGTCTGCACACCGCCTCATGTCAGCCGTCGCCGCCGCCGGCGTCGTCCTCGCGGTCGCAACGGCCGGCAGTGCCTCGGCCAGCACCGCCGACGACGCATTCATCGCGCAGATGAAGGCGGTGGGTATCTCGTTCTCCTCGCCTCAGGAGGCGGCCCGCGAAGGTAACCAGGTGTGCCAGGAACTGGCCGCCGGCAAGACCGGCAGCCAAATCGCCGATGAGGTGGTCAGCCAGACGGACCTGACCTCCAAGCAGGCGGCCGTCTTCGTCGACGACGCGACCAGGATTTACTGCCCGCAGTACGCCACCGAGTCCGCCTGAGCCGGCGATGGGCGATCCGGCCCATCCGGCGAAACTGCGTCCAGGGCGCAAGAACCCGTCGAAAACACGCCCTGCGCGCAGGCTCGATGCCACGGACGCAGACTCGATCGCGCGGCGGACAACCATCAGGCTGCGTAGCCGAAACTGGTTTGTCGTCCGAACCCATGGGGCCCTGCAGCCGACCCGCGCGACGGCTGTGATCGCGCTAAGTCTCTCCAAGGATTCGTAAAGATAACGATTAGGGCAACGTCGGAACCTTTTCTCAACAAGCCACACCGCCACCGAGCGGAACGAGAAAAGGGACCACAATGAACACCAGCAAGAACACCGGGAACCTCACCAAAATCGCCCGCGCCGCGATCCTCATGGTCGCCGCCAGCGGTGTCGCGCTGGGACTGTCCAGCCCGGCCGACGCCGCTTCGGGCACCATGTACGGCGACCCCACCGCCGCCGCCCAGTGGTGGCGTCACCAGGAGTACGACGACTGCGTGATCATGTCCAGCGCCGATGTGATCGGTCAGGTCACCGGCAAGGAGCCATCCGAGCAGGCCATCGTCAAAAAGGCCCAGTCCACCCCCAGCACCCGCCACTCCGGCTCGATCTACATCAAGCCGGCCAACCAGAAAGACCCGAACACGGGCATGGGCACCTCGATGCTGGACGTCCCGACGCTACTGGCCCAGTACAACGTCAACGCCGTGGCCAGCGACAAGGAGTACTCCGCCAAGACCGGCGTCCCCGCCGGCATCGAGGGACTCGAGCAACTGCTCAGCGGCGGCCACAAGATCATCGTCGAGGTCAACGGCGAAATGATCTGGAACCAGCCCATCGAGAACAAGGACGAAAACGGCAACCCCGAAGGCGACCACGCAGTGGTAGTGACCGGGATCGACACCGCGAACAACATCGTGCACCTCAACGACAGCGGCATCAAGACGGGCCGCGACGAGCAGATCTCCATGCAGCTGTTCATGAAGTCGTGGGACACCGCCGGCGAGATGGTGGTCGTCACCACCTAAATGTCAGCCGCAAGACGCCGCGACGGCGGGCAGCCACCCCGATGCATGCACCTCGGGCCGGGCTGCCCGCCCTTCGCGTTTCCGGTTGAACGCCAAGGCAATTCGCTCCAAGGATTCGCAGAGATAACGATTAGGTCAACGTCGGAACCTTTACTCAACAAGCCAACGCCGCAACGAGCGGTACGAGAGAAGGAACCACCCATGATCACCTACAAGATGGCAAAGATCGCCCGCCTCGCCATCCTCGTCCTGGTTGCCAGCGCGGTCGCCCTGGGATTGTCCAGCCCGGCCGATGCCGCTTCGGGCACCACATACGGCGACCCCAGCACGGCCGCCCAGTGGTGGCGCCTACAGCAGTACGACGACTGCGCCATCATGTCGAGCGCGGACGTGGTCGGTCAGGTGACGGGCAAGGAGCCCTCGGAGCAGGCCATCATCAAGAAAGCCCAGTCCACTCCGAGCACGGTCCACTCCGGCTCGATCTACATCAAGCCGGTCGACAAGAAAAGCGAGGGCATGGGCACCATGATGTGGGACCTGCCGACACTGCTGGCCCGGTACAACGTCAACGCCGTGGCCAGCAACAAGGAGTACTCCGCCAAGACCGGCGTCCCCGTCGGTATCGAGGGACTCGAGCAATTGCTCAGCGGCGGACACAAGATCATCGTCAGCGTCAACGCCGAAATGATCTGGCACCAGCCCATCGAGAGCAAGGACGAGCACGGTAACCCGGTATCCGATCACGCGGTGGTGGTAACCGGTATCGACACCGTCAACAACGTGGTGCACCTCAACGACAGCGGCATCAAGACCGGTCGCGACGAGCAGATCTCCATCCAGCTGTTCGTGGAATCCTGGGACACCAGCGGTGAGCGACTGGTCGTCACCACCTAAATGTCCGCTAGTCACTGCCCACTGTCTCGTGTCCGGTTGAACACCAAGCTGATTCACGTGAGTTGCGATGATCTCGTTGACACGGCAAGCATTTCAGCCATCCCGACGGCCGGTACCGCGAAACGGCAGCGGTACCGCGGGTGACGGTGCTGCGCACCCCAACACGGTGCGCGAGATTTTCGATTTCTTCCGGATCGGGGAAGTTGGTACCACAATGTCAATCACTATGTCGTCGTCGATCACGATGTCAGGTGGTGGCACCGTATTGGCAGCTTGGCAGATGAGGCCGCAGAGCACCCGGAAGGGCTGGTAGCGCGATGGTGGACAAACGCCTCGAATTCGGTGTGCTCGGGCCGTTGGAGATGAGCGTCGACGGCGCCCTGGTGCCGCTCGGTACCCCCAAGCAGCGGGCGGTGCTGGCCATGCTGGTGATCAACAGGAACCGGCCCGTCGGCGTCGATGCGCTCATCACCGCACTGTGGGAGGGGTGGCCCCCGTCGGGGGCGCGGGCAAGTATCCACTCCTACGTCTCGAATCTGCGCAAGCTTCTCAGCGCGGTCGGAATCGATCCGCGAGTGGTATTGGCCGCGGCACCGCCGGGTTACCGACTCAACATCCCCGACAACACTTGCGATCTCGGGCGGTTCATCGCGGAAAAGACCGCGGGTGTGCACGCGGCCGCTTCCAGCCGGTTCGAACAGGCCAGCCGGCACCTGTCGGCCGCGTTGGCGGAGTGGCGCGGCCCGGTGCTCGAGGACCTGCGTGACTTCCAGTTCGTCGACAGCTATGCGACCTCGCTGGTGGAGGACAAAGTTCTAGTCCATACCGCGCAGGCTGAAGCCGAAATCGCTTGCGGACGTGCGGCGTCCGTGATCGCCGAACTCGAGGCCCTGACAGCCGAACACCCCTACCGGGAACCGTTGTGGGCGCAGCTGATCACCGCCTACTACCTCACCGACCGCCAGTCCGACGCACTGGCTGCCTACCGCCGAGTGAAGACAACGCTCGCCGACGACCTGGGCATCGACCCGGGCCCGAACCTTCGCGCGCTCAACGAGCGGATTCTGCGCCAGGAATCGCTCGATGTGAAGACGTCCGCCAAGACCACCGCCGCGGGCACCGTCACGGTGCTCGATCAACGCACCCAGGTTTCCGGCCAGAAAGTCGTCGCCTACCTGCACGAAGCCAACGGCCATAGCTACCCGCTGCAAGCGGCGGCGACCCGGATCGGGCGGCTTTCCGACAACGACATCGTCCTCGACAGTGCCAACGTCAGCCGACACCACGCCGTCATCGTCGACACGGGCACCAACTACATCATCAATGACCTGCGGTCGTCGAACGGCGTGTATGTGCAGCACGAGCGAATCCGGTCCGCCGCCACACTCAAAGACGGGGACCACATCCGTATCTGCGACCACGACTTCACCTTTCAGATCGCGGCTCGGCCTGGCGCCAGCGGGTAGTGCCGAATGCGGTTGCCGGCCAACATGTTCCGGCTATGCGCCCGCGGCACGCTGGCATCAGCAGCAAGATTTTCGACGCGGCGCCCAGTTCGGCGGCAGGTGCCACCTGAGACGTCGCCGATACCCCGCGGGCAGGTCGGATGGCGGCCTAGCGTCAGCATGACTGTCGCGGTTGCGGGACCCGCGAGGTTGTCGAGGCCGTCAGCCCACCGGTTTGTCGCAAGGTTGATATTGTCGGCGGGGTCACGGGTTGGTTTGGAGGGCAACGATGAGCGAGGCATCCGGCTCGCGGGTGGGAACGATGTTCGGGCCCTACCACCTCAAGCGGCTGCTGGGCCGCGGCGGGATGGGCGAGGTCTACGAGGCCGAGAACACCGTCAAGGAATGGCCCTGCGCAGTCAAGGTCATGACCGGGGAGTTCAGCAAGGATCCGGTGTTTCGCGAGCGGATGAAACGCGAAGCGCGCACCACCGGCCGTTTGCAGGAACCCCACGTCGTGCCCATCCACGACTACGGCGAAGTCGACGGGCAACTGTATTTGGAGATGCGCCTCATCGACGGCGTGGACCTGGACAGCATCCTCAAACGCTTCGGCCCGCTGACCCCGCCCCGCGCGGTGGCCATCATCAGCCAGATCGCTTCCGCTCTGGACGCCGCCCACGCCGCCGGCATCATGCACCGCGACGTCAAACCCCAGAACATCCTGGTCACCCGCGACGACTTCGCCTACCTGGTGGACTTCGGCATCGCCAGCGCCACCACCGACGAGAAACTCACCCAACTGGGCACCGCGGTAGGCACCTGGAAATACATGGCCCCCGAACGGTTTTCCAACGACGACGTCACCTACCGCGCCGACATTTACGCCCTGGCCTGCGTGCTGCACGAGTGCCTGACCGGGGCCCCGCCGTATCGGGCCGACAGCGCCAGCATGCTGGTCACCGCCCACATGTTGGATCCCATTCCCCAACCCAGCACCGCCCGCGCCGGTATTCCCAAGGCGTTCGACAGCGTCATCGCGCGCGGCATGGCCAAAAAGCCCGGAGACCGCTACGCCAGTGCCGGTGATCTGGCCCTGGCCGCCCACGAGGCGCTTAGCACGCCCGACCAGGACCACGCCGACAACATCGTGCGCCGCAGCCAGGAAGCCACCCTGCCCGGCACCATTGCCGCAACCCAGGTGCCGACCCGGGCCACGACGCCACCGCCTGGACCCGTCGCGCCACCGCCTTACCCCAACCAAGGCGGTTCGGGGCCCCTGGGCACTGCGCCGCCGTCGGGACCGATCCCGCAGCCGGCGCAGGCAGGGCCGGCACAGGGCCCCTCATGGGCACCGGCCGGCGGGCCGAGCGGGCCCACCCCGCAATATCAGGGTGGCGGTTGGGGCGGCCAGCCCCCGAGCGCGCCACCGCCCCAACAGTTCACCGGCGGACCGTCCTGGAACCAGGGACAGCCCCGCAAACAGCGCAACCCGTGGCCCATCGTCGCCGGTGTGATCGCGCTTGTGATCGTCCTCGTGATCGCCGGGGTGGGTATCTGGCTGGCCAACCAGCCCGACGACAACAAACCAACCGCGACCACCACGAGCACCAGCCCCACGACCACGACCACGACCAGCCCGTTCAGCTCCACGGTGACGACCACCCCGACCAACGACCTACAAAGCAAACTGCTCTCCATGCTGCCCAACGGCTACAGCAGCGGCGCATGCACGCCGACGACGCCGAAGTCAGGCAGCATCTGGGTGAAGTCCGTGGCCATGGTCGACTGCTCGCAGAACGACCTTCAGGGCGGTCCAAGTCGTGCGGTCTATGGGCTCTTCTCCAACCCCGACGTGCTCAAGCAGGCCTTCAACGACGACATCGCGGCCGTGCAGCTGGCGGACTGCCCGGGCGCGGGACCGTCGCCAGACGGCTGGCACCACGACAAGACCCCGACGGTGACCGCCGGAATGATCGCATGCGCCACCTACAAGAACCATCCGAACGTGATCTGGAGCAACGAAGCCAAAGTGATGCTCTGTGATGTCTTCGGGGACCCCGCCACACTGGCGGATCTGTACACCTGGTGGACAAAGAACAGCGGCTAACCCGACGAATTCTGTGTCATCGCAACGCTTCTGGCGCGACCCCGTCGCCGTTGGCCCCTTTGGCATCTGGGCGCCGAATGCACCGTCGCGAGCCTACGCCTAAGGGGCGCAACAGAATCAGCGTGATTCCACTTGACTGCGCGGACACCTGCATGGCGAACCCGGCCATTTTCCCGCGGCCGAGCCCGGTCGGGCGGCGCGCCCGGGAGCGGGTTGCCCGTCCTAATTGCCGAGACCGCTTGTTGCGATTCACCGGCCAACCCGCAGGTTGTTGATAACCTCGGCGGGGTCGGGGTTGGTTTGGAGGGTCAGTGATGAGCGAGGCGCCGGGCTCGCGGGCGGGGTCGATGTTTGGGCCCTATCACCTCAAACGCGCCTTGGGCAGTGGCGGAATGGGCGAGGTCTACGAGGCCGAGCACACCGTCAAGGGGTGGACCGTCGCGGTCAAGCTGATGTCGGAGCAATTCAGCAACGACCCGGTGTTCCGCGAGCGGATGAAGCGTGAAGCCCGCACCGCCGGTCGTTTGCAGGAACCCCATGTGGTGCCGATCCATGACTACGGCGAACTCGAGGGACAGCTGTATCTGGAGATGCGGCTGATCCAGGGCATCAATCTGGACACCCTGCTCAAGCGCTATGGCCCGCTGACACCGCCGCGCGCGGTGGCCATCATCACCCAGATCGCCTCGGCCCTGGATGCCGCCCATACCGCCGATGTCATGCACCGCGACATCAAGCCGCCGAACATCCTGGTCACTCCGAATGATTTCGCCTACCTGGTCGACTTCGGCATCGCCAGTGCCAAAACCGACGAAAAACTCACGCAGCTCGGCGCCCCGGTGGGCACCTGGAAATACATGGCCCCGGAACGGTTTTCCAACGTCGAGCCCGACTTCCGCGCCGACATCTACTCGTTGGCCTGCGTGCTGTACGAGTGTTTGACCGGGACGCCGCCCTACCCGTCGGACAATGCCGGCGTACTGGTCAGCAACCACATGATGGACCCCATCCCGCGGCCCAGCCTCGCGCGCTCGGGCATCCCCAAGGCGTTTGACGACGTCGTGGCTCGCGGCATGGCCAAAAAGCCCACGGACCGCTACGACAGCGCGGGTGATCTGGCCCTGGCCGCCCATGAGGCGCTCAGCACTCCCGACCAGGACCAGGCCGTCAACATTTTGCGCACTAGCACGGAAGCCACCCTGCCGCGCTGGATGGGCACGTCACCTCCCGTCCAGAATCAGCCGCCGGCACCCGTGCCCCAGCCTGGCCCTACCAGGCCGGCATATCGCCCCCAACCGCCCCAGCCGGCCGAGCAGCCGAACTGGGCCCGCGCCAGCGGCCCCATCCCCCCCGCGAACCGCCCCGGCCCGGTGCCGGCGCAGGGCAGCGACGGCTGGGCCGGTCCGTCGCCCAGCGGACCGCTACCCCAGCACTTCGGTGGCCCCTCGCCCAGCGGGCCGGTACCCCAGCAGTTCAGCGCGCCCCCGCCCAGCGGTCCGCTACCCCAGCAGTTCAGCGGCCAGATGCCGTGGAACCAGCACCAACCGCAACCACCACGCAAACGCTGGCCCATCATCGCAGGCGTCGTCGCCCTTGTGGTCGCGATCGCCGTAGCGGCCATCGTGATCGCGATGTCCAACGGTGACAACAACAATCCCGTGCACGCGCAGACCACCACCACTTCCAGGACCACCACGACAACCACGACCACCACCACAACGACGACCACCCCGCCGACCACCACCACCACGACCCCCGAGGCGCTGGACCGGCTCATGAGAACGCTGCCGACGGGCTACGCGGCGGGCGTCTGCACACCGCAGACCGAACCGATGAAGGGCGCCGTGGTCTCGGTGAAGTGCGGCCAAAACACCGATACCAACGGCCCTCCGATCGCGGCGTATGGCCTGTATACGGACGTCAAGGGCGTGCAGGACGCGTTCACGGCCTTCATGGGAACCATCCAGCTGCAGAGCTGCCCTGGCGGAGGGGCCTCACCGGGCAAGTGGTGGCACAAGGCGGATCCGAACACCGTCCTCGGGCAGATCGCGTGTGGCGTCTACAAAGGCAGCCAGCCGCAGGTGATGTGGAGCAATGAGCAGAGCCTGGTGGTGTCGGTCGTCGGGGGCCCGACCCAGGGCGGCCAAGGACCGAACCTGGACGCCCTCTACCAGTGGTGGACGGGCCACTCGTGACAACCGTTGAGGTGATCTTGATGAATATCTTGAAAATTCCGGTTCAGAAGAAGATGTTTAGTTTTCTCATCTAGTTTTGGGTTTTTCTCATCTAGTTGAAGTGGCGGCTCCGCACAAAGGCACCGGAGGCTGGGGATGGACGAGGCGACGCAAATGATCACCAACAATCAACCGCGACTCGAGCTACGGGCCGGCGGACGCACCTGGCAGGCGACCGCCGGTCGCAGGTGGACCATCGGTCGCGCCAACGAGGCCGATGTGCGCCTGGAGAATCCGCGGGTGTCGCGCGACCATGCGGTGCTCGAGCCCACGCCCGCGGGTTGGGTTCTGACCAACCACAGCAACAACGGGATGTTCGTGGACGGGCAGCGGGTGGAGCGGGTGACGATTCATCAGCCCGTCACGGTGGTGCTGGGTTCCGCGTCCTCCGGCGAGATGCTGCAGCTGTTTCCGATAGCCCAACCTGCCCAACCCGCACCACCGGCAGCGCCCGCTCCGCCTGTACAGCCTGTCCAGCCGCCCCGCCCCCCGCAACCGCCGCAGCCCCCCGCCCCACAGCAGGTCCCCACCCGGATGCAACCCCCGCCGCAACAAGCGCCGCCACAGCCACAAGCGCCGCCACAGCCACGCCCGATACCGCAGCAGCAACCGCCAGCTGCCCAGCCCGTGCCGGCCGCTCAACACCCGCCCACGCCGCCGGCTTCGATGGGTCAGACCACCGTCGCCCGGCCGCCGACGGCGGTGCACGCGATCGACCAGCTGCTTGTCACGATCGGCCGCGCGCCGGATAACAACGTCGTCCTCGACGACCTGCTGGTGTCGCGCCGCCATGCGATGCTGCGGCGCTCGGGCAGCCAGTGGGAGCTCGTCGACAACAACAGCGCCAACGGAACCTACGTCAACGGCAATCGGATCAGCCGCGCCGTCATCGGACCCGACGACGTCGTCGGCATCGGCCACCAACTGCTGCACCTCGCCGGTGACCGGCTGGTCGAGTACGTCGACACCGGCGACATCTCCTACGAGGCATCCAGCCTGCGGGTGGAGACCAACAAGGGCAAGGTGCTGCTCACCGACGTCAGCTTCGCGCTGCCGGAGCGGTGCTTCATGGCGGTGGTGGGGCCAAGCGGCGCCGGCAAATCCACGCTGTTGGGTGCGCTGACCGGATTCCGGCCCGCCAGCACGGGCTCGGTGCAGTACGCCGGCCGTGATCTCTACAAGAACTACGCCGAGCTGCGACACAGGATCGGCTTCGTGCCGCAGGACGACATCCTGCACACGCCGCTAACTGTGCGGCGCGCGCTGAATTATGCTGCGCGGCTGCGGTTCCCGCAGGACGTCTCGTCCAAGGAACGCAAGGAGCGCATCAACGAGGTGCTCAACGAGCTCGGGCTGGCCGCGCACGCCGACCAGCGCATCGACAGCCTGTCGGGCGGTCAGCGCAAACGCACCAGCGTCGCGCTCGAGCTGTTGACCAAACCTTCGCTGCTGTTCCTCGACGAACCAACCTCGGGTCTGGACCCGGGGTACGAGAAGTCGGTCATGCAGACCCTGCGCAGCCTGGCCGACGACGGCCGGTCGGTGGTGGTGGTCACCCACAACACCGCTCAGTTGAACCTGTGCGACCGGCTGCTCATCCTGGCGCCCGGTGGGCGCCTGGCCTACTTCGGCCCGCCGCAGAAGGCGCTCAGCTATTTCAACTGCAGCGACTTCGCCGACCTGTTCAACCTGCTCGAACACGACACCGCCACCGACTGGACCGGCAAGTTCGTCGCCTCACCCCTGCACGAATCCCTCACCGGCCCCCGCCCCGCCGTGAAGCCGGCACAGCCCGACGGCCAGGCCCCCGCAAAAGCGGCGCGTCAGCAGAGCGCCTTCGCACAGTTCGTCACCCTGTCGCGCCGGTACCTGGCGGTCATCGCCGCCGACCGGCAGTATGCGGTGACCTTGCTGATCCTGCCGCTGCTGTTGAGTCTTTTCGCGTACGCGGTCCCGGGCAACGCCGGATTGTCGCTGTCCAAGGCGGAGACGGCCAGATCCGGGCAACCCTCGCAATTGCTGGTGTTGCTGATCATCGGCGGCGGACTGATGGGTTGTGCCGCATCGATCCGCGAAATCGTCAAGGAGCGAGCTATCTACCAGCGCGAACACGGCATCGGCCTGTCGCGCGGGGCCTATCTTGCCTCGAAGTTGGTGGTGCTGACCGCTCTGACCACCGCACAGGGGCTGATCGTCGGGTTCCTCGGAGCCCTGTTCCGGCCAGGACCGGATCAGTCGGCGTTGCTCCCGTGCCCGGAGGGCCACATCTGCCCGTTGGGCGGTCCTTTCCCCAGGGTCGAAATCGCTATTGCCGTCGTCGCGGTCACCGTCGTCTCCATGATCATCGGCTTGTTGATTTCGGCGATCATCGGCAACGCCGACCGGGGCATGCCGCTGCTCGTTCTGGTCGTGATGGCCGAACTCATCCTGTGTGGCGGCATGTTCGGGGTGGCCGGCCGGCCGCCGCTGGAGCAGCTGGCGTGGCTGTCGCCATCGCGGTGGGCCTTCGCGATGGGCGCCTCGACCGTCGATCTCAACGACCTGCGCCGGAGTCTGGGTAGCGATGAAGATCCACTGTGGGACTACTCGAGCCAGACCTGGCTGATGGCGTTGGGCGCGTGCGCAGTGCAGGCCGTGGTGCTGATCATTCTGCTCTGGATACGGCTGCGGCGAATCGACCCGCAACGCAAGGCCGCGAAGTGAGGCTACCGGTCAGGTCGCGTACTTCAGTACCAGTGGGAAGCTGCTGACGGCCACCGACTGGCAGGACACCTGCACCGACAGCACCCGATAGCCGACGTAGTAAACGACGAACGACCAGGCACGCCGGGCGTTCGCGCGCCGGGTCGACGCCAGCGCCAGCCCGCCGATCAGGCCGGCCAGCGCGGCCAAAACGGCCCCGGCAAGCGGCTTGGCCTTGAGGTCGGTCCCGGTGGTGGTGCGCATCCTTCTCCCCTTTTGGTGCGCCCACGGTTGGGCGCCTGAATAGAGGTTGAGCCCACCCACTTACTGCTTCCTTGAAAAATCCTTGGAATCCTTTGCGGGGGACCTCGCGACGTGCTGCGATGGGATCGTTCGCGATCGGCCGCGAGTTGGTATGGTCGGCGAGTCCAACCTTGGTTTGGAGGGTCAGATGAGCGACGAGCAGGGCTCGCGGGTGGGAACGACGTTTGGGCCCTATCACTTCAAGCGGCTACTGGGCCGCGGCGGGATGGGCGAGGTCTACGAGGCCGAGAACACCGTCAAGGAATGGCCCTGCGCAGTCAAGCTGATGTCGGAAAGCGTCAGCAAGGATCCGGTGTTCCGCGAGCGGATGAAGCGCGAAGCGCGCACCACCGGGCGTTTGCAGGAACCGCACGTCGTGCCCATCCACGACTACGGGGAAATCGACGGCCAGCTGTTCCTGGAGATGCGCCTCATCGACGGCGTGGATTTGGACAGCATCCTCAAACGCTTCGGTCCGCTGACCCCGCCCCGCGCGGTGGCCATCATCAGCCAGGTCGCCTCGGCCCTGGACGCCGCCCACGCCGCCGGCATCATGCACCGCGACGTCAAACCCCAGAACGTTCTGATCACCCGCGACGACTTCGCTTATCTGGTGGACTTCGGCATCGCCAGCGCCACCAGCGACGAAAAACTCACCCAACTGGGCACCGCGGTAGGCACGTGGAAATACATGGCCCCCGAACGGTTTTCCAACGACGAGGTCACCTACCGCGCCGATATCTACTCGCTGGCCTGCGTGCTGCACGAGTGCCTGACCGGGGCCCCGCCGTATCGCGCCGACAGCGCCAGCATGCTGGTCACCGCCCACCTGATGGACCCGATCCCGCAGGCCAGCACGGTCCGAAGCGGCATCCCGAAAGCGCTCGACGGTGTGATCGCGCGCGGCATGGCCAAAAAGCCCGAAGACCGCTACGCCAGCGCCAGCGATCTGGCCCTGGCCGCCCACGAGGCGCTTAGCACGCCCGACCAAGACCACGCCGACAACATCGTGCGGCGCAGCCAGGAGGCCACCCTGCTCGGTCCGCAACCGGACGCTGCGCCGCCTCCCGCGGCGACGATGGCCGGCACCGCATTGGCCCCGTCGATGCCGACCGGCAATACCCCACCACCCGCGCCTCCGCCCACGCCCTACTCTTATCCCGGTTCCGGGCCGATGCCGGCCGCCGCGGGATCGGGCCCGCAGCCGTCGCAGGGCCCTTCGTGGGCCCCGTCCAGCGGACCGGTGCCGACGCCGAGCGGGCCCACTCCGCAGTACCAAGGTGGCGGCTGGGGCGGCCAGCCCCCGAGCGGACCGTCAGCGCAACAGTTCGCCGGCGCGCCGTCGTGGAACCAGGGCCAGCCCCGGAAACCGCGCAACCCATGGCCCATCATCGCCGCCGTCGCCGGCGTGCTACTGGTTGTCGTCGTCGGTGCGGCGGCCATCGTGATGTTCACCGGAGACAGCGGCGGCGGCACGACGCCCACCTCGACATCGCCGCCACCGAAACCGATCGCGGAGGACCGACTCGCCGGCCTGTTGCTGACCAACCCGGAACTCAACACCGCCATGGGATCGTCGACGATGCAGGCCGGAAAACCCATCACAGCGATGGACACCTCGCCGGTGACGCTGTCCAGCCCGGAATGCCAGGGAGCCCTCTACACCAGCCAGGAGCCCACCTACTCCGGCACCGGCTACACGGCAATCAGCGGCCTGATCTCCTCTGAGCCCGGCGACAACTACGAGCACTTGGTCGACGAGTCCGTGGTGAGCTTCCCGTCCGCCGACAAAGCCACGGCCTTCGTGCAGTCTTCGGTGGACAAATGGAAAGCCTGCGCCAGTAAAACGATCACGATCACGAGCAACGGCAAGACCTATCGGTGGACGTTCTCTTCGTTCAACGGCAACACACCGAACATCTGGATGACGCGCACCCAGGAAGGCGCTGACGGATGGGCGTGCCAGCGCGCGCTGAGCGTGGCCAACAATGTGGTCGTCGACATCAACGCATGCGGTTACAAGATCAACAACCAGGGCAGCCAGATCGCAGACCAGATCGTCAAGAAGATCAACAGCCTGTCCTGACCCGGACCTAGGGCAGATCCGGCCCTTCGGCGCGCAGGTCGTCGACCGCTGACATGGCGGTGCGCAACTTGGCCAGCCACTCCTCGGCGTGCTCGCCGACAAGCTTGACCGACCATGCCAGCGCGTCGGCCCGCGACCGCGCGACACCGGCATCGACCAGCGTGTCGAGCACCTGACGTTCGGGTTGCTTCAATCGCGTCATCACGGGGACCGCGATGTGGGTGAAGAGCGTGCGCTCGCCGCCGACTTCGACGCCCCAGGAAACCTTGCGGCCGTAGCGATTCTGGGCTTCGTCGGCGATGTTCATCCGTTCGGAACGGGTTTCTTCGCGGAAGCGCGAGACCCGACCTTCGGTGCGGTCCCCTGTCTCTTCGGCTGCGGCCAGCTTGCCGATGACGGTGATCTCTTCCCGGTCGACGACCACTGTGGGGTCCCCGTCGAACCAGTCCTCGGGCAACCGGCCGGCGAACCACTCCGGCGCGCCGCTGGCGTCGGGTTGCTGGGCTTGTTGCCATCCGCCAGGGCGCCCATACCGTCGCCCATGTTCGTGGTGGTGTTTCATCATGATTACATAATTACACTGTTACAGCAGCAAGGGAATGGCGTTCACTGACGGTGAACTCACGGCCGCTGGCCGTGCGGAAACCCGTTGATATCAGCCGTCGGGCGTTGTACTTTTGGAAACGAAGCAGGCCCGGAAGTGACCGATTCAAAGTGCCGGAAGACAGGGTGAGATCCGGCCGCGCAGGTCCCGCGCAAGACGGGTGCCAAGCGCCCCAAGTGTCCACCGGGCCTGCCCACTTGTGTAGGGCCGGTTTTCTCCGCCGAGCAGACGCAAAAACACCATGTGGGGCCCAAATTGGGTGACTTTGCGTCTGCTCGCGCTGGTATGCGCCGCGTACGCGCCCAGTTACGCGCCCGCGTCAACCCCGGCGGACCCGAAACAGCTTGACGTCGTTCTTGATGCCCTTGAGCCGGCGCGGACCCGCGAACGACCCCTCGAAGATGCCCATGTCGCCGACGACGTCCCAGACCGAGTCGGCCACCAGCACGGTGCCCGGCCGGGCCACCCCGGTCACCCGGCTTGCCACGTTCACCGGGTTACCGAACCAGTCGCCGGCCCGGCTCACGGCCATCCCGGAGGCAACGCCGGCCCGCAACCGGGGAAAGTCGTTGTCGGTGTCGACCACCTCGACCAGCTTCAGCACCGTATCCAGCAGGGGCACCGGGTCCTGACACACCAGCATCACCGCGTCACCAATCGTCTTGACGAACCGCACCGGCGGTGAGGTGATGTCACGGGCGAGGTCGGCCAGGCGCCCGGCCAGTTGCCCCAACTCCTCGGGCGATACCACCTCGCCCAACCGGGTGAAGCCGACGACGTCGGCGAAGGCGACGGTGATTTCGCGCGCCCCCGCCAGCGGCTGACCCGCGGCCCGCTCCGCGGCATTGATCGCCTCGGTCTCCATCGCGTGCCGCAGATGCATGAAGAGCATGTCCCGGATCATCGGGCCGAGCAGGGGCGCGATCTGACTCACCAGCGCCCGTGACGCCTGGGCGATCTCCAGCTCGGTCGCCTTGGGGCGGATGATCGCGGCCAGCGCGGTGTAGCGCATGACCTCGGCCGCGTGTGACAGCCCCTCGGCGAGCACCCGCGTCACCAGCACCACCTGATCGGCATCGAGCCCCAGCTCGATGAACCGCCGGGTGTATGCGGCCACCTCACCGTCGGCGCGCATGTGCACGACCGCATCGGGGTCGTCCACCCTGGCCAGCCCGATCGCGCGCTGCACGCGCTGTAGCAGACCCAGGTCGATTCCGTGGCTCTCACTGATCTCCCGCGTGGACACATACGTCCCGTCGTCACCGACCAGGTGGCGGGTGGCCAGCAGGATCGGCAGGTTGGTCGCGCGGATCTCCTCCACGGTGACGCCCTGCTCGAGCAGCCATTCGATCAACTCGGCGCGCTCGGCGCGCGCCGGACCTTCCAAGCCGTCAAGAAGGTCGGGGTGCAGGTCTTCGTGCACAGGCCCAACGTATAACGGGACACGCGCTCATGTACCCGATGACTGCAGCACCTCCCGCAGCCGTCGGCCGGCCAGTTATGACACCCGCGGCCGCCGGTGGGCCCACGGCCTGGCTTCTTCGATCTGCGCGGACAGCGACAGCAACGTCGTCTCGTCGTACGGCCGGCCGACGAGCTGGACCGACATCGGCAAGCCGTCGTCGTCGAGGTCCCACGGCACTGCCGCGGCGGGTTGGCCGGTCAGGTTCCAGACCGGGAAATACGGGACCCGCTGCGCCACCAGCAGCAGCGTCGAGATCGCGCCCCGGTTCCGGTAGGCACCGATGCGGGACGGGCCGTTGGCGGTGCCCGGCGTGACGACAACGTCGACGTCGTCGAAGATCGACTGAATCCGGGCGCTCACGGCTCCCTCGGCGGCGCGCACGGCTTCCATCCGCCGATCCGAGAAGAACGAGCCGAGACGCGCCATGTTGCGGGTGCGCGCTTCGAGTCGTTCCGGGTGGGCCTGCGCGTCCGCGTCGTCGTAGATGCCACGCAGATAGCGGGGCAAGAAGTTCGCGTACATCGCAGGCACCGAATATTCCGGGTCGCGGACCACCACGTCGTGCCCCAGTTCGCGAAGCAACACACCGGCCTCGTCGACCGCGGCCAGCTGACGCCGTCCGACCCGGACGGGCAGCGTTGGCACCTTGGTGCTCAACGCAATTCGCAATCGGCCGGGGCCGCGCGCCGCGGCGGCGAGGAACTCACCCTGCGGGGCCGGGGCACCGGACATCGTTGCGGTCGCGTCGAGGAACAGCGCCGCGTCGGCCACCGACCGCGCGATCGGCCCATTGACAGACAGGCCGTACCACGCGTCGTCGTGCGGTTCCAGCGAGACCCGGTCGCGCTGCGGCTTCAGGCCAAACACGCCACACCAGCTCGACGGGATCCGGATCGAGCCACCGCCGTCGGATCCCAGTGCGAACGGAGCCAGCCCCGCGGCGACGGCGGCCGCACTGCCCCCGCTGCTGCCGCCCGGCGTGCGGCCGGAATTCCACGGGTTGCGGGTGGCACCGAACGTCAGCGACTCGGTGAAGGGAAACACCATCAGCTCCGGCACATTGGTCTTGCCGATGATCACCGCGCCCGCCGCGCGCAGCCGGCGCACCACTTCCGCGTCGCAGCTCACGGCCGGACCGTGGCCACCGCTGCCATAGGTCGTCACCTCGCCGGCGACGTCGACGTCGTCTTTGACGGCGATCGGCACGCCGAGCAGGGGCAGCCGCTCACCGGCGTCGAGACGTTCCTGCGCCGCGTGCGCCTCGTCGCGGGCGCTGTCGGTCAGCACCACGCGATAGCTGCGCAACTCGCTGTCCAGGCGCCCGATCCGGCCCAGGTAGACCTCGAGCAGTTCCGGCGCGGTGAGTTCGCCGCCGGTGAGCATCCGAGCCTGTGCGGCCGCGCCGGCGAATGCCAGGTCGCTAGCGTCCACCGCCGCAGCGTATCCGCTGCCCCAGGCAGACAGGGGGCCGGTACCGTGACGGCATGTCCTGCGTGTTCTGCGCGATCGTCGCCGGGGAGGCCCCGGCCATCCGGATCCACGAAGACGACGGTTACCTGGCCATCCTCGATAGCCGCCCATTCACCCGAGGTCACACCCTCGTGCTGCCCAAACGACACACCGCGGACCTCAGCGATACGCCGCCGGAGACGCTGGCCGGCATGGTCACCATCGGTCAACGGATCGCACTGGCCGCCCGTAGCACCGAACTGGCCGACGCGACCAACATCGGGATCAACGACGGCCGCGCCGCGTTCCAGACGGTGCCCCACATCCACCTGCACGTCCTCCCGCGCCGCAACGGCGACAAATTGTCGCTGGCCACGGGCATGTTGCTGCGCCGCGATGCCGACGGGGAATCCACCGGCCGCATCCTGCGCGAGGCGTTGGCACGCATCGATTCCGGTAAGTAAGGCCAGCCGGACGGGCCCGCGGAGTTTATTCTGCTAGTTACCGCAAAGTAGGGATTCAGGGTGGAGCGGCTATGAAGCGCTGGGCGGCAATCTCGTGCCCGCTGTCCGGCCTGAACATGGCCGCCGCCAGTTGTTCCGTCATCGCGGGATATGGGCTCGCCGCGGCGCTGGTGGTCACCTCGTGGGTGTTCGGGTGGCACGGGGTCTACGCGCCGGGGCGGGTCGATCAGCTGATCTCGGTGCTGTGCCTGGGCTTCGCCGCGGCGTGCGCCGGCAGGGCGACATGGTTCGCGGCCGGGCGCCGCAGACTCGGATGGCTGGCGCTGACAACGGCCCTATTGGGGTGGGCGGTCGGGGAGGTCATCTGGGCGCTCTACGACGTGCGCCCGGACGTTGACCACGCCGCCCACCCGGCGGCGGCGGAGGTTGTGCTGCTGTTGTACCCCTTCGGCGCCATCACGTCGTTGCTGCTGCTGGCCGAGCGCACGCACCGCAGCCGATGGCAACTGGCGCTGGACGGCGTCATCGTGGCGAGTTCGCTGTTCGTGGCGTCGTGGGTATTCATCCTCAGCAAATTGGTCCGCGAAGGCAATACCGGGCAGCTTGCAACGCTGATTCACGTTTTCACCGATGTCGTCGTCATCACGACGGCGATCCTGACCCTGTCGCGGGCCCGTCCGGGCGGACGGCGCAGCCTGAAGCTGTTAGCCGGCGGGATTGGGACGATCGGTGGTGCCGACATCGTGGTCGTGTTCCACGCCGGGGTCGGTAGCCTGCACACCGGCGACCTGCTGGACCTGGCCCGGGTGGCCGGGCTGGGAATGCTGGCACTGGCGGCGCTGGCCAGCGTCAAAGAACCCCCGGCAGCGCCGCCGGCCGCCATCACGTCGCGCGCGCGGCTGTGGCTGCCGTACCTGCCGTTGCTGCTGGCCGCCGGCGTCGAACTTGGCCACACGCTACGCCAGATGGAGCACGAACCGATGCCCGCCGCGCTCGGCATCCTGGTGGCCGCGGTGCTCGCCCGGCAACTCGTGGTCCTCATCGAAAACCAGGGCCTGTTATCCGAAGTCGCGCGGGAAGCGTTCCGGGACAGCCTGACCGGGCTCGCCAACCGGCCGCACTTCCTGCAGCGGCTGGAGCAGGCCGTGGCCCATCGCAGTCCGGAGGCCGAACCGATCGCGGTCATGTGCGTCGACCTGGACAACTTCAAGTCCGTCAACGACGCGCTGGGTCACCCGGCCGGCGACGAGCTTCTTGTCCGGGTCGCCGGCCGGATCACGGCCGCGCTGGGTGAAACGGGAACCGCGGCACGGCTGGGCGGGGACGAGTTCGCGGTGCTCATCGAGGGTCCCGTCGAGGAATCTCAAGCGGCGGCGCAGCGCGTCCTCGACTCCTTCACCGCGGCGATCGTGATCGACGGTGTGCCGTTGGCCGTGCGTCCCAGTATCGGATTCACGGTGGCCACTGCGGGATCGAATTACACCGTCGAAGACCTGCTCCAGCACGCCGACCTGGCTATGTACGCCGCCAAACGCGAAGGCGGCCAATGCATCCGCAGCTTTGTACCCGACCTGCCACTGCCCTATGCATTGCCGCAGCTCACCGAATCGGCGATATCCGTCATCAAAGCCGCGTCTGCGCCGCAGGGCGCGTCGCCGGCCGGCGCCGAGGACAAACGGCGACCGCGGGCGCTGCGGGCGTTCGCCGACGCCGCCCCGACGACACGCGACCATCCGGCCGATGCGCCCCCCGCGATTCAGTGGCCGCCGTTGTCGGTCCGAATCGGCATGGCGGTGTTCGCCGTCGGCCTGATTGTGTTCACCGCGTCGAGCATGCTGAGCCGGCATTCCGGCAACAATGTGTTCTGCGTGGATATCTTGTATCCAGCCCTGAACTTGTCGGCTGCCGCCCTGATCGCCGGTCGCGCGTACCGCATCAGGGCGGATCGCCCGGCGTGGAGCCTGATCGCTGCCGGTATGGCGTCTTCGGCTATCGGCGATGTCATCTACGCCGCGTCGGTGCCCGACGGCCAGTCGCCGTCCGCGGCCGATCCCGCCTATTTGGCGTTCTATCCGTTGGCCTACGCGGGGTTGTTGTTGCTGATGCGCGCACGCCTGAAGCGGGTTCCGGTTCCGCTGCGGCTCGACTCGCTTGTCTGCGGGTTGGCGATGGCCGCCGTGGCCGCGGCTCTCGCGGCGGGGCCGATCCACACCGCCGCGACCCGCACCCCGGCAACCGTGTTGGTAGGTGTGGTCTACCCGCTGGGCGATCTGGTCCTGTTGGCTCTGGCCGCCGGCATGCTGCCGATCCTCGGCTGGCGCAACGAGTCCCGCTGGGGTCTGCTGTCGGCCGGGTTCATTCTGTTCGCGGCGGCCGACACCGCGTATCTGTTCGAGACGTCCGCGGGCACCTACCGGGTCGGCACATTGCTCGACGCGTGCTGGCCCGCGGCGTCCTTGCTGGTGGCGATAGCCAGCTGGGCACCGTGGTCGTCGGCGGCACCCCTGCCCAGACGCGGACTCGGCTCCTACACCGCGCCGGTGGCGTGCACCGTGGTGGCGCTGGCCGTCACGGTGCTGGGCCCCAACTCACGGCTCGCGGCGTCGCTGGCCGCGCTGAGCCTGATCGCGGTTGCCGCGCGGTTTTCCGTGACCTTCCGAGACGTGAGTCTGCTGGCCGAAAGGCACAACCACGCCATGACCGACGACTTGACCGCGCTGCCCAATCGACGCGCGCTGGCGACGGCCCTGACGGCGGTGTGCGGCTCCAGCTCGCCGGGTGCGTTGTTACGGGTCGGCCTGCCCGCGCGCAGGTCATTGCTGTTGGTGAAACTCCATGAGTTCCAAGAGATCAACGATTCGGTGGGGCAGCGCTTCGGTGATGAGCTGTTGAGCCACATCGCAAAGCGACTCGCGAGCATCGTGCGTCGGGACGATCTGCTCGCCCGCGTGGGTGACGACCAATTCGCGATCTTGTTGGCCGAGGGTTCCGACCTGATCGCCGCGCGTGCCCAGGCGGGTCGGCTGCTCGAGGCGATGGCCGAACCGTTCGCGCTGGACCCGATGACCGTGCAGGTCGATGCCCGCATCGCCATCGCGCTCTACCCCGACCACTGTGACCATCCTCAGGAGTTGCTGTCCCGTGCCGAGACGGCGATTCCCCACGCCATCTCCGCCAAAAGCAAGATCGCCGTATACGACTCGGCCTATGAGCTGTACCGGGACAACGACCCCCACCTCATCGAGGAGTTGCGCGCGGCGTTGCTGGGCGACGAGCTGAGCTGTCACTACCAGCCCAAGATCAACGCGCGCGACGATAGCGTGCACAGCGTCGAGGCGCTGCTGCGCTGGCACCATCCCAGCCGCGGGTTGCTGCTTCCCGAGGAATTCCTGCCGGCCGCCGAGCGCGCCGGACTGATGCGCATGATCGCCAACCGCACCGTCAACGTCGCCCTCGACCAGATCACGTCCTGGCGCGCGCAGGGCATCGCCACGACCGTCGCGGTTAATCTGTCCACGACTAACCTGCTCGACCTCGACCTGGTCGGCACCATCAAGGAACTGCTGCAATGCCGCGGTCTGCCCGCCGACGCCCTGATCATCGAGATCACCGAAAGCACCCTGGTCGACTCGACGCGGTCTCGGAACACGGTCGCCGCGTTGCGCCGTCTGGGTGTTCGTATCTCGCTTGACGACTACGGCACCGGGTGGTCGTCGCTGGCGCGCCTGCAGGACGTCTCGGTCGACGAGCTGAAGCTGGACCGGATATTCGTGGCGCGGCTCGCCCAGGATCCGCGATCGGTCGCCATCGTGCGCTCCACCGTGGCGTTGGCGCACAGTCTCGGGGCCGACCTCGTCGCCGAAGGAGTCGAAGACAAGGCCACGCTGAACGCCCTGCGGCTGTACGGCTGCACCATCACCCAGGGCTTCGTGCACAGCCCGCCGCTACCCGCCGACGACATGACGCACTGGATCACCAGCCACGCGCCCGGTCCCGCTTCGCACAAACCTGAGCAAGCTGCGGTGACCGACTAGCTCGGCGACGGCGAGCGCCGGCACGGCGCGAGTAAGGAGTCGAGCGATTCAGCCCAGCTCGACGACGGCGAGC
>Ga0213876_10000273_pt1 | contig 47748 bp, 34 predicted proteins | sample BarmaccomBMRX_R9_FD_160113 | JGI IMG/M metagenome (GOLD analysis project Ga0213876, IMG submission 160113) | Root-associated microbial communities from Barbacenia macrantha in rupestrian grasslands, the National Park of Serra do Cipo, Brazil - RX_R9 | ecosystem: Host-associated > Plants > Roots...
GCGGTGGACGACGAGGTCGCGGATGGAGGTCGCGGGCATGTTGAGCCGCAGCGGCTGCCACTCGTCGCCGTCGTTGAAAGAGACGTAGACGGCGCGCTCCGTCCCGGCGAAGAGTAACCCGCGGCGGACGGGGTCTTCGCGCACGGCGTTGACGGGGTCGTCGGGGAGACCTTTGACGATCTCCGTCCACGTCTTCCCGCCGTCGTGCGTGCGGTAGACGTGCGGGCGCAGGTCGTCGAGGCGGAAGCGGTTGACGGCTGCGTACGCCGTCTGGTCGTCGAAGTGGCCGGCGTCGATGATGGAGACCTTGCTCCACGAAGTGAGCTGGGGCGGCGTGATGTTCTTCCAGGTCTTCCCGCCGTCGCGCGTGATGTGAATCAGCCCGTCGTCCGTGCCGGCCCAGATGGTGTTCACGTCCTTGTGCGAGGGCGCGACCGTGTAGATGACGCCGCGGCGCGGCATCGTCGCCATGTCCGGCTTGCGGTAGACGCCGATGGACTCCGGCACGTCGTAGGTCTCGCGCGTCAGGTCGGGGCTGATGACGTCCCAACTGTTCCCGCCGTTCGTCGTCTTGAAGAGGACGTTGCCGGCGTAGTAGAGCACGTGCGGGTCTACGGGCGAGAAGAGCACCGGCGCGGTTCTTAAGAAACGGTACTTGCCCGCGCGCACCGGCTCGGGCGCGATGTTGACGACTTGGCCCGTCGTCTTGTCGAAGCGCGAGAGCTTGCCGCCGTAGATGATGTTCGGGTTCAAGGGGTCTGCGGCGACGTAGCCGTACTCCTCCGCGCCGACCGTGCGCCAGTCGCGGAAGGTGATGGCGCCGTTGTCGCCGCGGCTGGTGGTGCCGACCGAGCCGCTCTCCTGCTGGCCGCCGTAGACCCAGTAGGGGAACTGGTCGTCGGTCGAGACGTGGTAGAACTGCGCGGTCGGCTGGTTGTACCAACTGCTCCACGTGCGCCCGCCGTTGACGGTGATGGTCGCGCCCTGGTCGGTCGCCAGCAGGACGATCTGCGGGTTCTCGGGGTTGATCCAGATGGTGTGATAGTCGTCGCCGCCGGGCGCGCCCTTCCAGGCGTGGAAGGTCTTGCCCCCGTCGGCCGACTTGTACGAAGAGGTGTTGGCCGAATAGACGACGTCGGGGTCGCGCGGGTCGACCTTCACCTCCGCGAAGTCGCTGCCGCGGCCCCAGACGCGCACCTCGTCGTTCGTGCGCGTCCAGCTCTCGCCCGCGTCGTCCGAGCGGTAGATGCCGCCGAGCTGCGGCGCGTCCACGTTGGCGTACATGCGCTTCGGGTCTGAGGGCGCGATGGCGATGCCGATGCGGCCCAGGCCCTGTTCGAAAGTCGGCAGCCCCTTCGTCAACTGCCGCCACGTCGTCCCGCCGTCCGCGGATTTGAAGAGGCCGCTGCCCGGCCCCTGCCACGCGCCGTTCTCCCAGGGGCCTTGCCGCGCCGCCCAGAGCACCGCGTAGACGTTGCGCGCGTTCGAAGGGTCGAAGGCGAGCGCGATGGCACCCGTGTTCTCGTCCTTGTAGAGAACCTTCTCGAAGGTTCGGCCTCCGTCGGTCGAGCGGTAGACGCCGCGCTCCTCGTTGGGGCCGTAGGGGTGGCCGAGCACGGCGACGAGGAGGCGTTCGGGGTCGCGCGGGTCGACGATGATGGAGCCGATCTGCTGCCCGTCGCGAAGACCTAAGTGCGACCAGGTGCGCCCGCCGTCGTTCGATCTGTACAGCCCGTCCCCGACGGAGAGGTCGGGGCGTTGCAAGCCCTCGCCGGTGCCGACGTAGATGGTGTCGGGGCGCGAGGGCGCGACGGCGAGGGCGCCGACGGAGCCGGTCGGCTGTTCGTCGAAGATGGGGTTCCAGGTGCGGCCCGCGTCGTCGGTCTTCCAGACGCCGCCGTTGTTGACGCCGATGTAGAAGACGTTGGGGCGGCTGGGGACGCCGGTCGCGCCGACGGTGCGGCCGCCGCGGAACGGGCCGATCATGCGCCAGCGCAGCGACTGGTAGAGCCGCTCGTCGAACTGCTGCGCGGCGGCCGAGAGGGCTGCGAAGATGATGAGCAGGGCGGGCAGGACGCGGCGCGTCAGGGTCACGTGTTATCTCCTCTTCTTAAGCTGGGAGCGCGGGCATCCCTGCCCGCAAGCGTGGGTCAGCACGCTGACAGTCGTACTCTTTACTTCAACCTTGAGACTTAAAGCATCTCGGCTCTCGCGCTCTCGCGCTCATGGCGGGCAGGGATGCCCGCGCTCCCAGCTTTAACGCTTACTCGAATCCGCGAAGCGGCATCTCGTCCCCGCGGCGCAGCCAGTTGTCTTCAGGATAATGTGCGCCGGCCTCGACGACGTGGAGCGTGTAGGCGTGGCGCGAGCGCGGGCTGCGATTGGCGCGGCTCAGGTGCGGGAGCAGGCCGTCGAGGACGACGAGCGCCCCCTTCCTCACCTCCAGGGGCACGAGCCCTTCGGTCGGCCAGGGACTCTCGTCCAAAGTCTCGAAGCGCGTGCCGCCGCCCGGCGCGCGCAGGAAGCGCGACTTGAGTCCGCGGCGGTGGCCGCCCGCGAGCGCCCAGAGGCACCCGTTCTCCTGCGTGGCGTCTTCGAGCGCGAACCAGAGGCCGGTCACGCTCAGCGGCTCCGTGTAGAGGAAGGTCGCGTCCTGGTGGCACGTCACCTCGCCGCCGATGGCGGGCTGCTTGAAGATGTACATCGACTGCACGAGCAGCGGCCGCTCGTACCCGAGTGAGGCGACGAGGGACGCGAGGGCCGGCGTCCGCGAGAAGCTTCCGAAGACCGGGTCGAGGTCGTGCAGGGCGTGGCCGATCTTGTTTACCGCCCGCGCCTTCTCCTTCACGAGCCGCCCGCCCGAGTCGAACGCGTCCTCCTCGAAAAAGAAGCGCACCTTGTCGCCCGACTCCAGAAAATACTCGTCGCTCCTGCGCGTCTGCTCGCGCGTCGTGAAGACGGAGAGCACCTCGCCCGGCTCGAACTCTTCGACCAGCTCGCCGGCCCGCGCGCGCAGACGGTCACACTCCGACGCCGCGACGAAGCCGTCCAAAACGAGGAAGCCGTCGCGCTCGTAGTTCGAGAGCTGTTCCGAACTTAACCTCATCTCCTCTGCGAAGCGTTCTGGACGAAGGCGGCGGCGTCGCGCTTGAGCTGCGCGAGCGAGGTCTGGTCGATGTACATCATGTGGCCGGCCTCGTAGAAGGTCGTCGTGACGTTCGGGCGCAGGGAGGGGTCGAGCGCCATGTGGCGCAGAGTGTAGTCGGCCGCGAAGTAGGGCGTCGCCAGGTCGTAGTAGCCCGAGGCGACGAAGAGCCTCATGTAAGGGTTCTTGGCGAAGGCCGAGCGTAGCGCCTCGCTCACGTCGGCGTAGGCGTTGTCGGAGCCGAAGTCCCAGCGGCCGATGCCGCCGCCGAGGATGTAGTATTCGAGGTCGGAGCGGAAGTTCAACTCGGAACGCACGTACTGGTTGAAGGCCGCCGTGTAGGGCGGCCGGATGGCGGCCATGCTCGGGTCGAAGTCGGGCGTCTCGGAGGCGTTCGACGCGTCGAGGCCCTTGAAGCGCCCGTCCAGTCTTCCGACCGTGCGCCGCTGGTCGCGCAGCAGCTCCTTATCGAACCGCTGAATCTCGATGCGCAGGTCGCTGTTGTCGATGAAGGTCTTGCTCAAGCCCGTGTAGCGGTTGAGGCGGTCGATGACCTCCTGCCGCTCCGAAGGCGTGAGCCGGTCGCCCTTGGCGAGCGCGACCGTGTACTCGTTCGCGGCCCAGCGCTCGACCTCCTCCAGAAATCTGCGCAGCTCCATGCCCTGCGTCTCAGGCGGCAGGCGCTTGTGGTAATGGGCGATGGCGGCGTAGGTCGGGAGGAAGAGGACGTAAGGCAGGTCGTTGCCGCGCGCGAAGCGCGAGGTCTGGAAGTTCATCACCGTCGAGACGAGCATGACGCCGTTGAAGGCGATGCCCTTCTCTATCAGGTAGCCGGAGAGGCCGGCGGCGCGCGTCGTGCCGTAACTCTCGCCGACGAGGAAGAGCGGCGAAGTCCAGCGGCCGTTCTTGACGAGGTAGAGGCGTATGAACTCGCCGACCGACTGGATGTCTCCCTGCAACCCGAAGTAGCGCTGCGCGAGGTCGGGGCGCGCGGCGCGGCTGTAGCCCGTGCCGACCGGGTCTATGAAGACGAGGTCTGTGAAGTCGAGCCACGTCTGCTCGTTGTCCACGAGCTGGAAGGGCGGCGGCGGCATCGCGCCGTCGGGCATCATCTGCACGCGGCGCGGCCCCAGTGCGCCGAGGTGGAGCCAGACCGAAGAGGAGCCGGGGCCGCCGTTGAACGAGAACATCAGGGGGCGCCGCGACGTGTCGCCCACGCCGTCGAGCGTGTAGGCCATGAAGAAGAGGCGCGCCTCGGTCTCGCCCGCGGCCGACTTGAGCGGCATGACGCCGGTCGTCACCGTGTAGCGCAGCGTCCGCGAGCCGACGCGTATCTCGTGCTTCGTGACGGAGGGCGGGCCGTCGGTCGTCGCCGCGTCGCGCTCGCCGGGGGCGGTAGTCGGGGTCGGGCGCACCGCGGCCTGCGGAGTCGCGGCGGGGCCGGGCTGAGTCGCAGGCGGGGTCTGGGCGGCCGCGGGCATCTGGGCCGGGGTCGCCTCGGGCGCGGGCGGCGACGGCTGCTGCGCGAGAGACGTAGACGGGCACGCCGCCGCAAGGCAGAGCGTGAAGAGGAGCGCGAGCTTGGGTGTAAGAGTTCCCCCCGTGCGGCGGGCGCGTGTGTGGCCTCGCATCTGTGCGTGTTGACCTCCGGTCGGAATGGGCGAACAGGTTAAGTCCTGGAATGGGCCGCTGTCAAAACGGACGCGGCGCGGGAAAAGTTTCAGCGCCCCTTCAGAGGCGGACGGCGTCGCCCCGGCCTTCGAGGTATTGGAGCCAGAGCAGGCGCGCGGCGACGGCGCGCAGGGGGCGCCACGGCTCGGCGAGGGCCTCGAGTTCGAGGGACGTGGGGCGCGCGGGCAGCCGCTTGACTTCTCGCGCGGCGAGTTGGAGCGCGAGGTCTCCCGAGGGCCAGGCGTCCGGGCGCAGCAGCGCGCGCAGGAGGTAGACTTCGGCCGTCCACGCGCCGATGCCTTTGAGCTTGACGAGTTCGGCGCGCGCCTCGTCGTCGCTCGAAAGTGAGAGCCTCTTCAAATCCAGCTCGCCGCCGAGAATCGCGCGCGCGAGGAGGCGGCAGTAGAGGGCCTTCTGCCGGCTGAAGCCGAAGGCGCGGAGCCGCGCGTCGTCGAAGGCGAGGAAGCTTTCGGGCGTGACGGGCGACGCGGCCGCGCGCAGCCGCTCGAAGGCCGCGAGCGCGGAGGCGAGCGACACCTGCTGTTCGAGTATCGTGAGGACGAGAGTCGGGAAACCCTCCTCGCGCTCCCAAAGGGGCGGCACGCCGTAAGCGCGCGCGACCCGCGCGAGGTCTTCGTCTACTTCACACAACGCCCTCACGCCCCGCGCGAGAGACGCACGCGTCAACTTCTTCGGCATGGCCGCGAGCTTAACATAGTGAGGCAGAAGCCCGACCGTAAGGGAGGGCGTACGTCGTCCGTGATGTTCCACGCAGGGAGACCGATGCCCTCCCTTACGGTCGGGCTTCTGCCTCATCTTCCACTTCGGCGCGCAGGCCGAGGCGCATGGCGTCGAAGGCGGGGAGGCGTGTGGGGGCGGGCATCTTCGAGGAGGCGCCGCGGGCCGAGAACCAGATGGCTTCGTTGAGGACGCGCGGGTCGGCCATGTCCGCGCGCTCGATGTCCTGCTCGGCGGTGCGGCGCATCCAGTAGCGCGCGGCCGCGTCCTTCGCCGCGGGCGTCAAAAGGCTCTCGGGCGCGAGGATGGGGAGGACGGCCGTGTACGGCCGGAGGTCGGGCTCGCTCTGAAAAATGTCGACGGGCACGGCCGTCTGGTCGAGGAGGTTCATCGGCTCCATGCCGAGCAGCAGCTCGATGGTGCGGATGAAGCTGACGGTGTTGTGGAACTCGTGGACGAGCGCGCCCCGGCGGTTGTAGGCGGAGATGAGGAGCGCGACCGAGCGGTGACAGTCCACGTGGTCGGGGCCGTCCTGCGCGTCGTCTTCGACGACGACGACGGCCGTGTCCTTCCAGTAGGGGCTGTTGGAGACGGCCTCGACCAGGCGGCCGAGCGCGTAGTCGTTGTCGGCGACGTAGAACTGCGCCGTCGGCTTGTTGGCGTCGACGCCGGAGGTGTGGTCGTTCGGCAGGCGCACGACGGAGAAGTTCGGGAGCTGCGTCCCCCGCCCCGTCTCGCGCGCCGCGACGAAGCCCTTGAACTCTTCGAGCCAGACCGAGAGGCGCGAGTAGCCGCGCAGACGCTCGTCCGGGTTCGAAGGCGTGACGAGCGGGTCGAGCTTTCCGTCCGCCGCGCGCGCCGCGCGGTAGGAGGCGACCGTGATGGCGTCGGGCGTCTGCAGGTTGAAGTTGCGGAAGGTCGGGCTGTAGTGGCCTTCGAGCGTCTTCTTCGTCGGCACGGCCGAGACGGTCGGCGTCAGGTCTGGGTAGGTCTTCTCCTTGTTCGTCCGGAACGAGACCACGTCGGCCTCGGACATCGTGCCGATGAACTCGCCGTAGTTGCGGTAGGTGAGTCCGGCGCGCACCGCCGCGTCCCAGAGGTAGAGCGTCTCGGGCTCGGTCACGTCGCGCCGGCCGTGCAGGTAAGGGATGTAGCGGCGGAAGAACTCGGCCACCTCCTCCGGCCCCGCGCCCGAAGGGAAGACGGGCTTCGCGTTCTTCGTCGGCCAGACGTTGGGCATGCGGTTGAAGCCCTCGGCGTCGTAGGTGCGGCCGCGGTCGGAGTAGTCCCAGCGGTACGACTTGTCGAGGTAGTCGGTCGAGAAGGCGGCCGTCGACCAGTTGTGCCCGTCGGGGCTGGCCTCGGCGTTGACGAAGAAGCGGTCGAAGAGTCCGAAGCGCAGGGCGAGCTCGCGGTGGTTGGGCGCGACCATTTGCTCCGAGCCATTCTGGCTGCGCGCAGCGCTCCCGGCGCCGAAGATGGCGATGGAGGGGTCTCCGTCGGCGGGCGTGCCGTCGCCGGAAGCGTTCAGGTCGCCGAAGACCTGGTCGTAGGTGCGGTTCTCCTTGATGACGTAGATGACGTGCCGGATGGGCGAGCGCCCGCCGAAGAGTGCGCGCCGCTCCGCGCCGACGAGGTTGTTGTTGCGCATGACGCTCTGCGTGTAGCGCACGAGCTGGCGCTCGGTCGGCTCGGGCAGGGCGGAGAGGTTGCCGGCGACGAGCGAGACGCTGTACTGCCCGCCGTAAGGGGCCGCGTGCGTGCTGCGCCGCGTGCCGGCGGGGAAGCGCTCGTTCGGCAGGTTGGGCGCGCGGCCCGAGTTGTCCACGACCGTCGAGCCGTTGGCGAAGCCCGTCCCCTTCCCGTTGCCGACGAAGACCGTACCGTCCGCCACCGCCACGGCCGAAGGGTACTGCCCCGCGGGGATGAAGCCGCGCACGGACGAGCGCCGCGCGGAGAGGGTGACGACGGCGACGGAGTTGCTGTGCGCGTTGGCGACGTAGAGAGTGCGCTCGTCCTCGGAGAGCGCGAGCCCTTCGGGGCTCGCGCCGAGGCGCGCGCCTTCGGCGAGGCGGACGCCCACGCGCTCGACCTCGCGGTCGGTCCGGGTGTCGATGACCGAGACGCTGTCGTCGTTCGAGTTGACGACGTAGAGCCGCGTCCCCGCGCGGTTCAACTTCAAAGCCGTCGGGTGTCTTCCCACCGGCACGTACGAAACCTTGCGCCCCCCGCCCGCTACCGGGACGACGGCGACAGACTCGTCGTTCCAGCAGGAGACGTAGACCTTCGACGACAGCGCCGCCACGTCGTAAGGGTAGACGTGAGCGCCGAGGCCGTCCGCGGGCTTCAATCCCCTGCGCCCCGCGAGGTCGACGCGTTCGAGCGCGGGCTTGCCCTTCAGGTCGCGGGCGATGCCGAGGCTGTCGCCGAGGTTGTTGGCGGTGTAGAGCGTCCCGCCGTCGGGCGAGAGCGCGAGCCCCACGGGGTAGACGGCCGCGTGCCCGTCGTTGTAGCGCGGGTCGGCGGGGCGCGTGGCGAAGCCGCTCACGTCGATGGAGGGGGCCGTGACCTTCGTGTCCGGCCCGTTCGAGGCGGGGAGGATCGGCGCCGCCGTGTCGGGGAGGAAGTCGAAGGCCCAGACCTTGTTCTCGAAGCCGCCCGAGACGTAGAGCTTGTAGAAGCCTTCGCGGTCTGGCCGCGGCGAGAAGGCGAGGCCGACGTTCGCGCTCTGCGGCGTGGGGAAGTAGACGTTCTGGACGACGGCCGGCGGACGCAAGGAGAGGTTGATGACGGCGAGCGACTGCTGCGCCTTGTTCGTCTTCGAGTCGAACTGCAGGCCGTAGCCGCTGTTGACGACGACGAGGTACTGCCCACGACCGCCCGGCCCCGTGCGGTCGGGGCTGCGCACGAAGTTGACGGGCAGGGCGCCGACGGCCGGCAGCCCCGTCGTCAGGTCTTTGACGAGCGAGCCGGCGGGTGTTATCGGCCGGCCCTCCGACGCGGGTTGGTTTTTGACGTTGATGTCGGCCGAAGAGTGGGCGAGCCCGAGCGCGAGCGCCGCCAGTAAGACTGTAGGCAGTAGGCAGTAGGCAGTAGGCAGTTGAAAAACCCTTCGTCGGTCAGACCGCATGTTTGTCATCTTTAACTTCCCCGCATTGGAACCTGCTGCCTACTGCCATCTGCCTACTGTCTACTGTTCTTCAGTCCCTTGGCGATCTGCGCGTTGCCTTCGATGATGCGCTTGGTCGTCGCCTCGTCGGCGTCCATCGACCAGTTGCCGGCCTCGAACGTGCCGCCGAGGATGACGCCGTCGGCGCGCGGGAACATGTAGAGCGAGTTGGCGAGGTAGCCGTAGTCCAGCTCGGGCTGCGGCAAAAGCACCTCGATCTGGCCTCGCATCGAGGCCATCCCCTGGTCGCCGAAGAGCGCGCGCGCGCCGAGGCCCGTGCAGTTGAAGACGACGCGCTCGGGAAGCCCGGCCACCTCTTCGCGCGTCTTCAGCTCCTTCACGACGACACGCCCGCCCGCCGCGTAGAAGTCGCGCAGGAGCGCGCGCAGGTACGTCTGCGGCTCGATCATCAGGGAGGTGAACTGCCGGACGAAGGGGAAGCCGAAGCTCCGCTGCGCGTCGGAGTAGAAGCGCGTCTCGGGGTAGAGTTCGGGGCCGCCCGCCAGCTCGCGCCCCAGAGGCCCCGAGCCGAACGTGTAGGTCTCCATCCAGCGGACGCCGTACTCGGGGCCGACGTAGGACTGGAACTCCCTGTGCGCGAGGCGGCACGCGAGCCCGTAGCGCTCCATGAAGGTCGCGTTGACCTTCCCCTGCTCGTAGACGTGAGTGGGGTACCAGAGCGCGCCCGCGACGTTCGAGGTCGTCTCGGGCGGCAGCTCGCGCGTGTAGACGGTGACGGCCTTGCCGCGCCTCTGCAGCACGCGCGCCGTCGAGAGTCCGATGACGCCGCAGCCCAGCACGGCGAGACTTTTGTCTTCGAGGTTGCGCGCCTGCTCGGCCGCCATCTGCGCGACGCCCCACGAGAGCGAGACGCCCCCGCCGCCGTGTCCGTAGTTGTGCACGACGACCTTCTCGCCGAGGCGCTCGTTCGTGAGCACGAAGCCTTCGGGGCGGTAGGGGCGCAGGCCGACGACCGTGCGGATGACCCGGTCGCGCGAGACTTTTGCGGGCGGCAGACGGCGCGGCGGCTCCTCCTGCGCGGCGCGTGCGGCCGGACTCTTAGCCAGAGCCGCGTAGGCGCCGGCCGCGAGCGCGGAGGCGAGAAAGCTCCTGCGGTCAGTCGTTGGTCTGTCCATGTGCCACGGAGTTTATAAAAACCGCGCCCGGTTGCGAAGAGAATTTTTCGCCCGCGTCAGGTCTTGCCTGCTACAGTTCGGGAAAGTGTAACAACGTCGGCCCTGTTGGTCGCCTCTGACGCTATTCTCCTTCACGGACTGTGTACTTTTGAAAGAGGAGAACTATGTATAAGAGAGCCTCGCTGGTGTTGCCCGTCGGGTTGCTGGTTTGCGCGGTGTGTCATGCGCTGTTGACGCGGGGCGTTGACGCGCGGACTGTCGGCGCGCAGGGGTCGCAGCAGTCGCCGTCGCCGCGGCTGGTCTTGTCCGGGCATAGAGGCAAGGTGGAGGCGCTGGCCTTCAGCCCCGACGGGAGTACACTGGCGACGGGCGCCGACGAAAGCACGGCGCGGCTCTGGGAGGTGGCGACCGGCCGGGTGAAGGCCGAGCTGCCGGGCCACGGGTTTCTCGGGGGCGTGTCGAGGCTCTCGTTTAGCCCCGACGGCAGGCTGCTCGAGACCGGTGGGATGCGGCGGTCGGTCAGGCTGTGGGACGCGCGGACGGGAGAGCTGAAGCTGAAACTTGAGGGCGAGAAGGGCTTCGTCTTCGGCGTCAGCTTCAGCCCCGACGGACGCACCGTCGCCATCCCCAGCAGCGGGAGTCGCTCGGTAAACCTGTGGGACGTCGAGACCGGAAAGCTGCGCGCGACTCTGACCCACCCGAAAGCGAAGTTCTCGCAGAGCACGGGGGAGGTGGCCTTTAGCCCCGACGGGCGCACGCTCGCCGCCGTGTCGGGCTTCAGCACCGCGTACCTCTGGGACGTGGCCGCGGGGCAGATCACCCACGTCCTCGAACAGGGCGACACGATCTACACGCTCGCGTTCAGCCCCGACGGGCGCACGCTCGCTACGGGTGGCAGGGACTTTTCGGCCCAGTTGTGGGACGTGGCGACGGGCCGTTGGGTCGCGCGTTTGCCGCACGCGGGCCGCGTGCTTCGTCTGGCCTTCAGCCCCGACGGACGGTACTTCGCCACCGCGAGTGATGACCGCAAGGCGCGTTTGTGGGAGGCCGGTTCGGCTAGACTGATCGCCGAACTGCCGCACAAGGGAACCGTCTGGTCGCTCTCGTTCAGCCCGGACGGGGCTCTGCTGGCTACGGGCAGCGACAACGAGAAAGTCGTGAAACTATGGGACACCGCGTCGGGTGAGTTGAAAGCGGAGTTGCGCGGCGGGCAATACCCGGTCTGTTTTAGCCCCGACGGGCGAACCCTGGCGACGGCGGGCGGAAAGAACGCGGCACTCCTGTGGGACGTTCCTACCGAGTGAGCGGCACCTCTTAGACCAAGGAGGTGCCGATTAAGCTCAGCGAGCCCGACTTCCGTATCCCCCGCGGCGGATTAAAGGGTATTGGGTGCTGGGTGCTGGGTACTGGATTGTTCTTACCAGCACCCAGCACCCAGCACCCAACACCTTCTTTACCCCCTCGGCCGGACGGTGATGAAGGTCGAGCCTTCGTTGCCGCGGGTGACGAGGAGGAGCACGGGGCGGTTGCCCGCCGCGTCGATGGCCGAGCGCAGGTCTTCGGGTGCCTTGACGGGCTCGCGGTTCGCCTGCTCGATTAAATCCCCTTGACGAAGCCCCGCGTCGGCCGCGGGGCCGTTCGGGTCAACCTCCGTGACGACGAGTCCCTGCCGGTCGGCCGGCAGGCGCAGGCGCGACGCAAGGTCGGGCGTGAGCGGCGTCACCCCGATGCCGAGCTTGCCGCCGCCCTCGGCCTGCCCGCCGCCGCCTTCGCCTTCGTCGCCGCCGCGCGCGCCGTTGTTGTTAGCCACCAGCTCGCCGACCGTCACCTTCGACTCCTGCTCGCGCCCGTCGCGCAGAAGCTTGAGCGTCACCTCCGTGCCCGGCTGCGTCGAGGCGACGAGGTTGCGCAGCTCGTTCGGCTCGTTCACGTCCGTGCCGTTGAAGGCCTTGATCACGTCGCCCTGCTTCAGGCCCGCCTTGTCGGCCGCGCTCCCCTTCTGCACCGAGCCGACGATGACGCCGCGCACCTCTTTGAGCCCGAGGCTCTGCGCCATGTCCTCGGTCACGCCCTGCACGACGACGCCGAGCTGGCCGCGCCGGACGCGCCCGCCGTTGACGAGCTGCTCGATGACGCTGTGCGCCATCTTCGAGGGGATGGCGAACCCGATGCCGATGTTCCCGCCCGAGGGCGAGAGGATTTGCGAGTTGATGCCGATCAGCTCGCCCGAGGTGTTGACGAGCGCGCCGCCCGAGTTGCCCTGGTTGATGGGCGCGTCCGTCTGCAGGAAGTCTTCGAAGCTCCCGTCGGAGAGTCCCGTGTAGCGCCCCTTCGCCGAGATGATGCCGGAGGTCACGGTCTGGCCGATGCCTAAGGGGTTCCCGACGGCGAGCACCACGTCGCCGACGCGCACCTTGTCCGAGTCGCCGAGCGTGAGCACGGGCAAGTCCTTCGCGTCCACCTTGAGCACGGCGAGGTCGGAGGGCTGGTCGCTGCCGATGAGCTTGGCGGTGAAGATGCGGCGGTCTGTGAGTTCGACGGTGATCTGCTCGGCGCCGTCCACGACGTGGTGGTTGGTGACGATGTAGCCGTCCGCCGTGATGATGACGCCGGAGCCGAGCGCGCGCTGGCGCTGCACCTGCGGCTGCTCCTGCTGCGGCTGGCGTCCGCCGAAGAAGTCCCGCAAACTGGGGTCGTCCAGGAAAGGGTGCTGGCGCGGCAGGCGCGTCTGGCGCTCGGCGCGGATGGTGACGACCGCGGGCGCGACGCGCGCGACCACGTCGGCGTAAGAGTTGTGTTCGACGTTTGGCGACGAAGGCGGCGGCAGTTTGAAGTCGCCCTGCCGCTCGGGCTGCCCGGCCCCCTGCTCCGGCTGCGCCGCCCTGCGGCACCCCGCGAGCGCGAGTGCGAAGACGAGAACGATGACGAACGCGCTGAATGCTCTCCTCATAATCATGCCTCTCTGAAAAATTATCCGGCGCCGCGCGGCCGCCGCCACGCGCGCACATTCTACGAACCGTTGGGCGAATGAGTTTCTTCCGGCCCTTATTTAACAACTACTGCCCCGCCGACGCAAAACCCGGCGGCACTTAAAAGGAACCGCGAACGTACGTCCGGCGTCATATGCACCGATGCCTTTGCCGAAGGCTTTCAAGTATCCCGCTTTGACGCTCGCGGCGCTCCTCTGCGTAAGCGCCGCCTGCACGGTCGCGCCGCGTTCAAGGTCGAGTACGGCGGCCCCGGCCAACGCCAACGTTTCGACGACGAGCACGCCGACGGAGCCCCAGGACTTTGACGGCTACATGCGCGCGGAGTTCGCGCCGGCCGACGGCTTCGACTTCCCCTTCGGCGACGGCGCGGGCGGCGGCTCCTACACAGACCTCGCGACGGGCAAGAGCTACGGGGGCTGGTACGTCGCGACGCACTTCGCCGAACAGTACAGCCTCGGCCTCCACACCGGCGAAGACTGGAACGGCGCGGGCGGCGGCAACACAGACCTCGGCCAGCCCGTCTACTCGGTCGCCAACGGCCGCGTGGTCTTCGCCAGGAACTGCGGAAGGCTGTGGGGCAACGTCGTCGTCATCGAACACCTCTTCTACGAGAACGACGAGCGGCGCGAGATACGCTCGCTCTACGCCCACCTGAACGAGATCAAGGTGAGCGAAGGCGCGGAGGTGCGCCGTCGCCAGTTGATTGCGACGGTCGGGCAAGACCCCGAGAAACTCTTCAACGCGCACCTGCACGTCGAGCTGCGCCTCGACCCGACGCTCGCGCCGACCTTCTGGCCCTCGTCCGAAGGCAAGGACGCCGCGTGGCTGCGCGAGCACTACGAGGAGCCTTCCGGCTTCATCAAGTCGCACCGGAAGCTTCCCGTCCCTCAAAACGAGAGCACGCTCGTCCTGGTCGACCAGGCTCGTTACAAGGCGCGGCTCTACGCGGGCGGGCGCGTGGCGGGCGAGTACAACGTCAGCCTGGGACAGGGCGTGGGCGAGAAGCAGGTCGAGGGGGACAACCGCACGCCGAAGGGCATGTACTTCGTCGTCCAGAAGCACCGCGGCGACTTCCCGGGCGACTACGGCGCCTTCTACGGCGGCCACTGGATCAAGCTCAACTACCCGAACCGCTACGACGCCGCGCGCGGCTGCGCCGCCGGCCTCATCACCCCCGCGCAGGAAGCATCCATCTCCGCCGCCTGGGAGAAGCGCTCACCAACCTTAGAGACGACCCGCCTCGGCGGCGGCATCGGCTTCCACGGCTGGGCGCGCGAATGGTCTGACTCCGGCCCCCGCCACCTCTCCTGGGGCTGCGTCGTCCTCCACCTCTCCGACATCCCAACCTTCTACGACCAACTCCCCGAAGGCTCCATGGTCGTCATCTTCTGACCGCGGCCCGTCCTGAAATGTTTCCGCGGCGGCCGACATATGTCTATGGAATCACATTGTCTTTAATCGGTGCGGCGTCTTGTGCCCGATGGTGAGCCGTCGCGTTCATGCTGGCGAGAGACATCAACCCGTCGGCCTCGCTTATCATTCTGGAGGAATCGAACGATGCAGGACTCGATACTTTTCTGGAACGCTGTCGCGCTCGAAGCCAACCGCGTCAGCCACAGCGACCCCGGCAGGATGGAGCAGACTGGCCCGCCGCTTTCGGCGCGGGCGCTGGCAATCGTCCACCTGGCGATGTACGACGCCTACGCCGCGATCACCGGCGGGCCGGACTTCCCGCGTTACCTCGCGCCGCCGGCAAACGTGCCGACGCCGCCCCCGCCGCCCCCTCTGCTCCCCGACTCGTCCGTCCGTAACGCCGTCGCGGGCGCGGCCCACAGGACGCTCACCCTGCTCTACAAGAATCAGAAGGACTACTTCGACGCCCAGTTGAGCGGCTTCAACACCGCCGACCCGTACTTCGTCTTCGGGGCCGAGGTCGGGTTCGCGCTGTGGAAGTTCCGCGAGGCTGACGCCGGCGTCGGCGATAACGGGTACATGCCGAGCAACAAGAGGTGCAGGCACCGCCCCGACCCGGACAACCCCGGGCAGGGCTTCCACGCGCCCTTCTACGGGGCGCAGACGAAAGGCTTTGCCATCTCCGCCCGCCACAAGCTGGACGCGCCGCCCAAGTGCGACTCGCCCGGCACCGAGTACCTGAGGGCGCTCAAGCAGGTGCGCGCCAAGGGCATCATGCCGGAACTGATGGCGACGCTGCCCGGCGCGCTCTTCAACGACAGGCGCACCCCGGACGAGACCCTCACCGGGATCTTCTGGGGCTACGACGGCGCGAACAGGCTGGGCACGCCGCCGCGCCTCTACAACCAGATCATCCGCCTGATCGCCATGAAGCGCAGCCCCGGCGCGCCCAACACGCCGAACAGCGAGGGGCAGAACGCGCGCCTCTTCGCCTTCGTCAACGCGGCTATGGCCGACGCCGCCATCCTCGCGTGGGAGGCGAAGTACTGCTACGACCTCTGGCGGCCCGTCGTCGCCATCCGCGAGCACGACCCCTCGTTCGGCCCCGGCCTTGCGACCCGGCCCGGGAACACGATCTCCGACGACGCCGACCCGTCCTGGCTGCCGCTGGGCGCGCCCAACACCAACAACACGGCGCTCAAAAACTTCACGCCGCCCTTCCCCGCCTACCCGTCGGGGCACGCCACGTTCGGCGCGGCCGCCTTCCACATCACGCGGCTCTTCTACGGCATCGCCCCCGGCAACAAGAGCCGCGACGACCTGTTCAAAGACCTCTCCGTCGTCTCCGAGGAGCTGAACGGGATCAACCGCGACAACCGCGGGACGGTGCGGCCGCGCCACGTCCGCGAGTTCAAGGACGGCCTGTGGCAGATGATCCTCGAAAACGGCATCAGCCGCGTCTACCTCGGCGTCCACTGGATTTTCGACGCCCACGCGGCGAAGGCCAACGGCAACCCCGACCTCAGCAAGAACGTCGGGGGCATCCCGCTCGGCCTGACCATCGCCGAGGACATCTTCGCCCAGAACGGGAAGGCCCCGAAGCTCTCGACGACGACGAACCCGAGCGTTACGCCGCCGGCGGTAACGCAGCCCGCGGACGCGCAGGGCTGCGCCAACACCATCAGCCCGGCGCAGTCGGTCAGGAAGGCGAAGGGCAAGCAGGAGCCCGAGGAGCCGGAGGAGACGACGACGCAGGAAGTCCACATTCCTTACCTGGGCGGCACATCGAGGCGTTGAGCCGTTGGGTACGTCCCGCCGTTCTCGGCCGGCGGGTTACGGAAGGGGCGGGGGCGCCGCGGCCGGCCGCGGCGCCCCCGCTTCGCCTTGCCCGCCGCCGTCAACTCAAAAACCCTTGCCTATTTTCGGAATAACATTAGAATGCTCCAATCTTTCTTCAAACACTCGGCCGAGGTCTTGGCCGCCCCGAAGGAATTCGACAATGAGAATCTCTAAGCCGCGCACGCGCGCCGCCGGCCTCATCGCCTCCGCGCTCTTCGCCGCCTTCGGGGCGTGGGCGCTGCTGTCGGCCTCGAACGTCGAGGCGAAGCGCCAGGCCGACAAGCGCGCCGAAGGGCTCGCGGCGTGGGGGCAGGTCTACGGCGTGCTCACGCACCCGCGCTGCATCAACTGCCACACGGCGACGAACTACCCGCAGCAGGGCGACGAGCGACGCCGCCACGCCGTCAACGTCCTGCGCGGCCCCGACGGCCACGGCGTCGTGGGCCTCAACTGCGTGAGCTGCCACCAGAAGGCGAACGCCGACAGCACGGGCGTCCCCGGCGGGCCGGACTGGCACCTCGCGCCGCTCTCGATGAGGTGGCAAGACGAGAACGACCAACCGCTCCCGAGCGACGAAGTCTGCCGGCAGGTCAAAGACCCCAGGCGCAACGGGAACATGAGCCCGCAGGCTCTCATCAAGCACAACGCCGAGGCGGAACTCGTCCTCTGGGCCTGGGAGCCGGGCCGCAGGCCCGACGGCACCGTGCGCTCCACGCCGCCCGTCTCGCACGAGGAGTTCGTCGCGGCCACGCGCCGCTGGGTCGAGGCCGGCACGCCCTGCCCGTCCGGCAAGTAAGGAGAAGGTTCGATGGCGAAGTATCAGCTCAACGTCAACGGCCAGAGCCGCGAGGTCTCGGCCGACCCCTCGACGCCGCTCCTGTGGGTGCTGCGCGAAGACCTGAAGATGACGGGCACGAAGTTCGGCTGCGGCGTCAGCGCGTGCGGCGCGTGCACCGTCCACGTCGCGGGCGTGGCGACGCGCTCGTGCGTCGTCCCCATCGCGCTCCTCGGCGAGCGCCCCGTCGTGACGATAGAGGCGATGGCCCAAGACCCCGTCGGGCGCGCCGTGCAGGACGCCTGGGTCGAGAAGGACGTGGTGCAGTGCGGCTACTGCCAGAGCGGACAAATCATGACGGCGGTCGCGCTGCTCAGGCACACGCCCAGGCCGACGGACGCGAACATCGACGAGTCGCTCGGCGGGAACCTCTGCCGCTGCGCGACCTACGTGCGCATCCGCGAGGCCGTCCACCTCGCCGCGCAGAAGCTGAAGTGAGAGGGGGCGGACGTTTGATGACGAACTCGAACACGAAAGTCGAAGGGTTACGGACGACGAGCCGCCGCGGCTTCCTGCGCGCCACGGCGACGGCCGCGGGCGGACTCCTCGTCGCGCTCTACCTCGACAAACATACGACGGCGCAGGAGGGCGTCAAGCCGAGTCAGATTCCTCCACCGCCGAAGAAGGACTACCCGCCCGACGCCTTCGTCCGCGTCACGCCGGACAACAAGGTCGTCATTCAAGTCAACCGGCTTGAGTTCGGGCAGGGCGTCCACACGGCCCTGCCCCTGGTGCTGGCCGACGAGCTGGACGCCGACTGGTCGCAGGTCGTCTCGGAACTCGCGCCCGCGGGCGACGTGTACAAAGACCCCCTCTTCGGCATCCAGATGGTCGGCGGCTCCGGCTCCATCGCGCACTCGTTTACGCAGTACCGCGAGCTGGGCGCGAAGACGCGCGCGATGCTCGTGGGCGCGGCGGCCGCGCGCTGGAACGTCTCGCCCGACAGGTGCCGCACCGCGGCCGGCGTCGTCCACGGCCCCGCGGGTCAGTCTCTGAAGTACGGGGAGCTGGCGGCCGACGCGGCGCGACAGCCCGTGCCGGCGACGGTGAGGCTCAAAGAGCCTTCCGAGTTCAAGCTGATCGGCAAAGGGGCCAGGCGGCTCGACAGCCGCGCGAAGTGCGACGGCTCTCTGAAGTTCGGCATCGACCTCGACCTGCCCGGCATGCTCGTGGCCGTCGTCGCGCGCCCGCCCGTGTGGGGCGCGAAGGTGAAGAGCTTCGACGACTCCGCGGCGCGCAAGGTCGAGGGCGTGCGCGAGGTCTTCGAGATTCCCGTCACGCGCGGCGGGACGGGCGTCGCCATCGTCGCGGACAGGTACTGGACGGCGAAGCGCGCGCGCGACCTCCTGAGGGTGGAGTGGGACGACTCGAAGGTCGAGCGCGCCGACAGCACGCGCCTCTTCGAGCAGTACAGGCAGCTCGCGCGCACGGCGGGCCTGAGCGCGGCCGCGCGCGGCGACGCCAAGGCCATCGAGCGCGTCGCCCCGGCCGACCTCCTCGTCGCCGAGTACGAGTTCCCGTATCTCTCGCACTCGCCGATGGAGCCGCTCAACACGACCGTCCGCTTCGACGGCGACGCGGCCGAGGTCTGGGCCGGCTCGCAGTTCCAGACCTTCGACCACATGGCCGTCGCCGACGTCCTGGGTCTCAAACCCGACCGCGTCACCTTCCACACCGAGATGGCCGGCGGCGGCTTCGGCCGTCGCGCCGTGCCCGACTCGCACGTGCAGCGCGAGGCGGCTTCGATTGCCAAACGTTTCAAGGGGACGCCAATCAAGCTCGTCTGGCCGCGCGAGGACGACGTGCGCGGCGGCTACTACCGCCCGATGCACGTCCACCGGGTCGAGATCGGCTTGGGCAGTGACGGCCTGCCTCACGCGTGGCGCCACGTCGTCGTCGGCCAGTCACTCCTCGAAGGCACGCCCTTCGCCATGATGATGAAGGACGGCGTGGACTCTTCGACGGTCGAGGGCGTCAACGACACGCACTACGCCGTGCCGAACTTCAGCGTCACCGTCCACCACCCGAAGGTGAACGTGCCCGTCCTCTGGTGGCGCTCGGTCGGCCACACGCACTCCGCTTTCGTGATGGAGACTTTGATCGAAGAGCTGGCGGCGCGCGCCAAGATGGAGCCGCTCGCCTACCGCCGCAAGCTGATCAGGCAGGAGCCGGAGACGAAGAAGCTGCTCGCGGCGATAGACCTTCTGGACGAGAAGACCGCCGCGTGGCGCGACCGTGTGCCGCAGGGCCACGCCGTCGGCTTCGCCGCGCACGAGTCTTTCGGGACGGGCGTGGCCTGCGCGGCGGAGGTCTCGATCCGCAACGGGCGGCCTTGGATTCACCGCGTCACGGTCGCGGTGGACTGCGGGCTGGCCGTCAACCCACTGACCGTCGAGAGCCAGTTCCAGGCCGGCGTAAGTTTCGGCCTTTCGCAGCTCATGGCCGGCGGCCAGATCACACTGAAGGACGGGCGCGTCGAGCAGCGGAACTTCGACCGCTACGTCCCGCCCTACATGCCCGACGCCCCCGTCGCCGTGGACGTGCACATCGTCCCGAGCGCGGAGGCGCCCACCGGCTGCGGCGAGCCGCCCGTCCCCGTCATCTCGCCCGCGGTCGTCAACGCGCTCTCGAAGTTGACGGGCAAGCGCTACCGCACGCTCCCGCTCGTCACCGTCTGAAAACCATTAACCACAGAGACACAGAGGCACAGCTTTGAAGACATAAGTCGTCGAGCTGTGCCTCTGTGTCTCTATGGTTAACTCTCTTTTATTGAATCACTGAACGTAGAAGGCGGTCTGCTGCGTGGCGGTCTTTTGCGCGGCGTGGTCTTCGGCCGTGACCCGGAGCGTGTAGCGGCCGGGCTGCAGTTCGCCCAGATTAAGCTCGGCCGTGAAGGGGACGCGCGCCGGGTCTGTCTGCGCGTCGACGGCGAGCTTGCGGAAGGGCGTGGCGACGACCTCGCGGCCTTCGCGGAAGACCTGCACGCGCGCCGAGAGGTTGCCGACCGCGCCCGCGTTGTAGACGAAGGTCATGAACCTCAGCCGCGAGCCGCGCGCGAAGCGCTTGTCCACGCTCCACTGCACGCGGCCGGCTTCCGCGCCCTTGTCCGCGACGCCTTCGAGCCCGAGGATCAGACTGCTCAAAGTGAGCTGCCGCGCCGAGAGGTCTGGGATGATGACCCACTGCGAGGCGCTGCCCAGGACGCCGCTCCGCTCGTCGCGCGCGGCCACGCGCACCTGGTAGATGCCCGGCTTCAAAGGCGAGGGCTGGTTGTAGATGACGTTCGAGAAGTTGCGCGCGCCCTCCGCCTCGGACGGCGGGTTGACCTTGAGTCCCGTCCTGAAGCTCGCCGCGGGCTTGCCCTGGTCGTCGAGCACCACGCCCTCTATCGTCAACTGCGCCGGCTCTCTGTCCTGCGCGCCGTAGGACAGACCTTCGGTGAACGCCTGCACCGAAGTCGTCAAAACCGTGCCGCTCGAAGGCACGTCGAGGTAGATGAGCGAGAGCTGCAAAGGTATCGCCGGCCGCGGGAAGAACTCCGCGAGCGCGTGGCTCAGGGGGTCGGCCGGCCTCTTCTCGGACTTCGCCGCGTCCTTCGCTTCGCCCTTCACTTCCCCGTTCGCGGCCGCGTCGGTCGGCGCGGGCGCGCCGCTGAAGAAGCCGCGCGCCGAGCGCACGGTCAGGTCGGGTCGGCCCGCGACGCTCACCTCTATCTTCCGAAGTTTCTCGCTCCTGCCCCCTTCGCCCTCGGGCCGCCAGGCGATGAGGTAGTAGCGCGAGGTCTCCTCCACCGCGGCGTTGACGAACTGGCCGAACGTGTTCTGGTTGCGCAGCGCGCGCCCGCCCGTGTCGGCCGCGAGCGCGTTCATCGCGTCCTGCGACGCGACGATCTCGCGCAGGTTGGAGGCCTCGAGCCTCCCGTTCGGGTCCGTCGGCGCGGTGCCCGCCGCGTCGGGCGTGCCCGAGATGAGGCCGCGCGCGTCGATGGAGTAGATGACGACGCCCGCGCGGCGCGCCTCGTCCGTGATGCGCCCGAGCCGCTCGCGCGCGATGGGGCCGCGCGGCCCCGTCTCGGCCAGGAAGCCGTCCGAGACGAAGAAGGCCAGCTTACTGCCCGGCATCTTCTCGGCGTAGCGCAGGAGGGTTTCGAGCGAGTAGTAGGTGCCGGCCGTGACGTTGCCCGCCTGGATGAGTATCTGGCGCGCGCGGCTCTGCACCTGCATCTCGCAGTGCTGGCGCCGGACGGCGGGGTCGCGGGTCGGCGCGGCCCCGCCCCACTTCATGCAGTCCTCCACGTAGAAATCGAAGAGGCGCTCGTCGTCCTTGCGCTCGACGGAGAGCGCCGCGTACTCGGTCATCGTGCCGCCCGGGTTGCGGGCGTAGTCGGTCACGACGTACGGGACGTGCCCGACGCGCGCGACGGCCGCGCGCAGAATCTCCTTGTCGTCGGTGAACTGTTGCAGGAAGCCGATGCGCCCGCTGGCCGAGGCGAGGGCGACGAGGTCGCCCTCGCCCATCTCCTTTTCGATGAAGTCGAGCAGCATCTTGCGCGCGCGCGTGACGCTGTCGAGTGAGAGGTGCCGGTCGTCTAAGAAGAAGACAATCGTGCGCTGCCGGGACGCGGGCGCGGCCGCGGCGGCCGCTTTCGTCGGGGCCGGCCCGCCCTCCGCCGCCGCGCGCGCCAGGCGTTCCCTCGCGCTCCCCGACACCACGCTCTCGAAGAAGCTGATGGGGACGGCGCGCCCGTCCACCTTCAGCTCGAAGTCCTCCCGCTTCAGGCCGTCCACGAACCGCCCCTGCCGGTCGAACACGCTCACGCCCGTCTGCACCAGCTCCGCGTTGACCCGCACCACCTCCTCGTCCCCCTGCTGCCCGAACGCCGCAGGACAGAAGACGCAGAGCACCAGCGTCAACACGCAAAGGATGTGAGCGGGTCTGTTCATCGGAGGCAATCTGAAATCTATTTGACCGCCGCCAGTTGGCCGATGCGGGCGCGGACGGCCGAGGTGAGGAGGCGCACTTCGTCGTCGTTGTAGTTGGCGGCGCGGAAGGCGTCCGCGATCTGCTTGTCGGAGAGGCGCGACAGTATCCCGGCGAGCCACTGCGCGTCGGCGACCGTGATGTCCCGCATGAGCCCCTTGTTCTTGCCCTCGAAGCTGAAGCGGACGCGGCCGGACTCGACGCCCTCGATGAACTTGTCCTGGGCGAAGTCTTCGGGGTTGTTGCGGGTGCCCTTGATCTGGCGGACGCGGGCCATCAGCCCGCCCACGCCGCCGGTCTTGCCCACGGTGGCCCCGAGGTCGCTGACGACGTAGTGCAGCTCCGTCCCGCCCTCGCGGCTCACCACGAGGATGCGGTTGTTGTCGTCTTTCAAGTCCCAGTTCTCGAAGAGCGCCATCATGATCTTGAGCCCCTGCAGCTCGCGCCTGCCCGAGAAGGGGTTGTCCGTCCAGCGCCACTCGCCGTGGCGCTTCGTGTCCTCGGGCCGCGCCTCGAACCGGACGTTCGAGAGGCCGCCGTCCTGACACCGCTCGAAATCCTTGCCGGGGTCGGGCGCGCCCTCGATCTTCGCGCAAGGCGCGAGGTACGTGACTTCGGGGATGTAGCCGGCGGCCCAGACGAGGCGGGTGACGGCCGTCTCGGGCTGCGCCTCGACGCCGACCTTCGCCACCCAGACGCGCCCCTTCGCGTCGCGCACGCGGTACTTCTTCGAGAAGCCGCCCTTCTCCTCCCCGACGAAGGCGAAGGGGGCGGCGGGCCGCATCTCCTCGCCGCCCGGCCCCGCGAGGAGGTCGAGCGCGGAGACGTCCGCGGGCTCGCGCCAGATGACGGGCGTGCCCTTCGGCAGCTCCTTCTTCTTATCCTTATCCTTCTGCTCCTGCGCCGCGGAGGCGGGCGCCATGATGCTGAGGAGAATGAGCGCCGCCGCCAGCTTTCTCGTCGTGCCGCGATGTGACATTGGTCTCGCCCCCGTCTCCAAGTTGTGACTTCAGCCCTTCCGCGCGGCCCGCCAGTCCTCGACGGTGATCGCCCAGCGCTCGTGGTCGCGCCAGCGCCCGCAGATTTTCAGGTAGCGCCGCGAGTAGCCCTCCTTGACGAAGCCCGCCCGCCTGACCAGCGCGACGGACGCGAGGTTGCCCGGCTGTATGTTCGCCTCGACGCGGTGCAACTTCAAGGGGCCGAACGCCCGGCGCAGCAAAAGCCCGAGCGCCTCCCCCATGTAGCCGCGGCCGGCGTAAGGCTGGCCGACATAATAACCGAGGTACGCGCTGCGGAAGATGCCGCGCACGATCTCCGAAAGGTTCATCGCCCCGACGATGCGCCCGTCCCCGGCGCGGCAGACGAAGAAGCACGCGCTCCGCTCGTCGCGGCAGCGCTTGAGGAAGGCCTCGAAATGCTCGGGCTCGGTCGGCGGCATGACCAGGCCCCGGTGCAGCCGCCGGCTCGCGCGGTTGAGCGCGAGGAACTCTTCGCGGTCGCGCGCGAGGGGCGCGCGCAGGAAGACCTTTTCAAAGGCGGCCGTCGGCATCCGCGTCTACTTCTTCGACAGACTCCCCTGCAAGTGTTTGACGGCCGCTTCCAAGACCTCGTCGCGCCCGGCGGCCACTCCCTTGATCGTCGGCGCGACGCGGACGTTCGGCTGGATGCCGACTCGTTGGAGCTGGCGGCCGTCGGCGTGGCGCACGTCGTGGCCCGTGAAGCTGACGGCGAGGTTGCCGGGCAGCACCATGAAGGTCACGTCGCCGTTGGCGCCCGTGGTCGGCGTGCCGACGAAGGTCACGTCGGTCGCGGCCTCGAAGAACATGCAGGTGTGCTCGGACTGGCTGATGGCGTCCTCGTTGATCAGCACGACGACCTTGCCCCTGTAGGCGTCGCCCCGCCGCTCGGGCAGGCGCTGCGCGAAGGTGTAGTTCGCCGAGCCGGCGAGTTCCGAGTCGCTGAGGCTCGTCGCTTCGAGGAGCGGGCGCGAGAAGAGCGCGGCGACCGGCTGCGCCTTCTCCGTCAGGCGCGGCGCGATGGCCCACGCGGTGCCGTTCGGGTAGCCGCGCATGTCGAAGATGAGGGCCGGCGTCTCCTTGACCATCTCGAACATCTTGTCCACCTCGCCCAGCTGCAAGCGCGCGAGGTCGACGTAGCCGTAGCCGCTCGGCAGAACCTGTACGACCGGCGTCTGTCGCTGCGTCGCGGCGAACAGCTTGCCCTGCTCGGCGCGGCCGATGGAGCGAGGGATTTCCGCCTCACGCTCCGCGCCGTCCATGCCGCGCAGGCGCAGCTTCACCGCCGTCCCCTTCTGCCCGCGCAGGAGGTTCGCGTGCACGCTCCTCATCAAAGCCTGCGGCGTCGAGGAGGCCGTGTAGCGGCCGAGGAACTCGACGCGCTTCGCGACCGGCTCGCCGTCGACCGTCAAGACCACGTCGCCGACCTTGACCGGCAGCCCTTCGTCGAGCACGTTCGTGACGACCGTCTGCCCCTCGACGTAACGCACGACGAACGGCGGCAGGTACGTGCCCAGCCGCTCGGCCGAGGCGTTCGCGTTCTGCACGCCGCCGTGCGAGTCGTGCATCTCCGCGACCAGCTCGCGGACGGTCAGCTGGTATTCGGCCGCGTCCTTGTCGGCCTCGAACTTGGGGATGTAGCGCGGCAGCACCGTCGCCCACGTGTCCTGGATGAGATGCTTGTAAGGGTAGAAGTAGTTGATGACGTTCCAGTAGCGAAACAGCGCGAGCAGGCGGTACTCGGCCGCGGGGAACTCCATCTCGGCGTACGGCCGCTCCTGCTGCCCGACGAGCGGCGTCAGGGCCGCGCCGGACTTCTTCCCGACCTGCGAGACCCTTCCCTCCTGCGCGGCGCGCACGGCCTCGGCCAAAGCTGCGTCCGCCCCCCCGCCCTTCGGCACGACCGCGTCGGCGCTGAAGCCGATTGAGCCGTCGGGGTTGACCGACTCGGAGGTGCGCAGGCGCGCCTGCACGCCGCCGGGCAAGTCCATCGTGAAGGTGCCGCCGCCCGCCTCGGGCGCTCGCTCGCCGTCCTGTACGACGTAGGCGCGGCCGGCGTACTGCAGGCCGCCGAGGGCCTCGGTCGCGGGCGGCGAGTTCTCGTTGATGATGAAGACAATCGGTATCTTCGTCTTCCCCTTGCCGGCGAGGGTCTGCGGCGCGAGTTCCGCGAAGGCCGAGTAGTAGAAGGAGGCGCCGCCGCCTTGCGTGGCGTAGCCGTTGTGGATGCGGTAGCGGCTGTGGCCGAGCGTCACGTCCGAGTCGAGCAGTGGCGGCAAGACCTGCCGCAGCATGTCCGCGAAGATGTAGGCCGCGAAGCCTTCGAGCGTGTCGGGGCCGCCGCGGCGCGCGTCGATGACGAGCGCCCTGGCCGTGGCGGCCGCCTCGATGGCCTTGCCGAACATCACGCGCAGGGCCGTGTTGTCGCGCGCGCCGGCCTCGGCGAGCCGCATCGCGTCGATGAAGAGCACGCCGTTCTCCGTCCGCACGAGCTCGCCCGCGGGCGCGCCTGTTTGTTTGGGAGGCGCGGCCGCACCGGCCTCGGTCTTCAGCTCGGCGCGCGTGCTCTTGTCGCCGAGCGCGGCGAGCATCTGGTTGAGGGCCGCCTGGTACTCCTGCGGCGAACGGGCCGCGTTGACCTTCGGGATCGCCTCGACGAGCGCCTTGTCCCAGTCGACCTCGCGGTAGGCGAGGGACGGGTGGAAATATTTCGCCGCGCCCCAGAGCTTCGCCAGGCCCAACAGCCTTTCGACGCGCGCCGCCTCGTCCGCCTGCCGGGCCGGCGCCTGCGCGTGTGCGTGCGCGCAGAGCGCCAGCAGCACGGCCGCCAACGCGAGAGGTTTCGGGAGGAGTTTACGCATGTTCATTTCAAACCTCCGTGGAGGACTCGACCGGACGGGTCAGAGACGGGCGCTCGCCGGGAGCGAGTTTCACTCCGACTCGCGGCAGGGCTTGTCGGCGGAGGCGTCGGCGGCCTGGCGCGCCTCTTCGTTGGTCTTGACCTTGTCGGTGACACAGACGGCGGCGTCCGTGATCTTCGCGACGGCGAGGTAGGAGGACTTCTGTTCGGGCTTCTCGGGGTTCTCGCTCGCGTTGACGCGGACGATGAGGGCGTAGGGGTGCACCTTGCCCCCCTTCTTCTCGACGCGCCACTCGGCCTTCTCGCCCAGGCTCGAAAACCCGGTCGTGATGACCTGCGAGTAGTTGAGCGGGTGCTCCTTGCCGTCGGGGCCGACGACCGTGACCGACTGGCGCGAGTCGTTGTCCTCGACCAGCAGCGTGTAGCCCCCGACGCCCGCGCACTTCTGCACGGAGCCGGCGCCCTCCTCCCGCGTCTCGACGGTCTTGCAGTGCGCGGGCGCGATGTCAGTGTAGACGCTCTCGGCGGCGGGCACGTAGGCGAGCAGGGGCAGCGCGCAGGCGAAGACGAAGAGCGCGCTCAAAGTTCTTCTCAGCATGTCAGTCTCTCCTCTGTCAGGGGTCTGGGAGAATGCTTCCGTTTAAGGGCGGAGGTGCGCGGCCCAGCCGCCGCCCTCCGCGAGTTTAATCTTCAGACGGGTCGTGCGGTCGGCGCGGCCCGAGACTTTCTTGTAGTCGCCGGCGAACCGTCCGGCGTTCACGCCGTCCTGGTACGAGTCCATTCTGAAGGCGCCTTCGGGCAGGAAAGAGAAGTCCACGTCCAGCTCGCGCGCCGTCCAGTCGGTCATCGCGCCGACGTACCAGTCGCGGCCGCTCCGGCGCGCGACGACGACGTAGTCGCCGATCTTCGCGTCCAGCACGCGCGTCTCGTCCCACACGGAGGGCACGGCCGAGAGGAACTCCATCGCCTCCGGCTCGCGCAGGTAGTTCGAGGGGCTGTCGGCGAGCATCTGCAGGGGACTCTCGAAGACGACGTACATGGCGAGCTGGTGGCAGCGCGTCCCCAGAGACACGGGGCGGTCGAAGACCTTCGCCCAGCTCTTCTGCTGCGCGTTGAGCATCGCGCCGGGCGTGTAGTCCATCGGCCCGAGGAACATGCGCGTGAAGGGGAGCGAGAGGTTGTGCTCGGGGTTGGCCTCGGCGCTCCACTTGCTCCACTCCAGCCCGCGCACGCCCTCGGTGCTGATGAGGTTCGGCCACGTCCTCGTCATCAGGGCCGGCCGCTGCCCGCCGTGGTAGTCGACCAGCATCTTGCGCCGCGCCGCCTCGCGCGTGAGCTTGTAGTAGAAGTCGATGACCTTCTGGTCGTCGCGCTGCATGAAGTCGACCTTGATGCCGCGGACGCCCCACTTCTCGAACTGATTCAGGGCCGGCTCCATCTGGTCGTCGAGCGTCTTCCAGACGACCCAGAGGATGACGCCGACGTTCTTCCGCCGGCCGTAGTCGACAAGCTCCTGCACGTCGATTTCGGGGACGACTTCGAGCACGTTGCCGCGCTTGTACCAGCCCTCGTCGAGGATGATGTACTGGAGGCCGTACTTCGAGGCGAAGTCGATGTAGTACTTGTAGGTCTCCGTGTTGACGCCCGACTTGAAGTCGACGCCGTAGACGTTGTTGGCGTTCCACCAGTCCCAGGCCACCTTGCCCGGCTTAATCCACGACGTGTCCTGAATCCGCGAGGGGCTCTCCAGAAGGTAGACGAGCTGGTTCGTGACCAGATCGCCGTCGCGCTCGGCGACGCCGAGCAGACGCCACGGGTACGTGCGGGTGCCCTTCGTGACGGCGATGTAGTCCGCGGCCTCGGTCACGCGGAAGTCGCGGTCGCCCTTCAGCTCCTCCTTCAAGGGGTAGGGCGGGAACATCGCCGCCAGCCCGTTACCGCCGGTGCCGCGCAGCCAGAGGCCCGGGTAGCCCTCCACGTCCGACTCGGCCACGGCGACCTTCACGCCCTCGGCGTCGACCACCGCGGGGAGCGTCGCGAAGGCGGCCGGCGCGATCTCCTTCAGGGGCTTCGGCGCGTAGACCCGCTCGTTGTGCGAGAAGAGGCTCTCCTCCTGCGGGTAGAAGGCCGTGTAGTCGCCCGCGAAGTTGAAGGCCGCCTCCTCGCCGTAGACCTTCACCTCCGCTTGCGGAAGCGAGGTCTCGAAACGGTAGGCCGCGCCCTCGTCGTAGACGCGGAAAGTGACGGCGTAGTTGCCATCTAATTCGAGCCGCAGCTCGTTGTAGGCCTCGCGGATGCGCGCGAACTTCTGGCGGACGACCGGCTCGACCCAGCCCTCGTACGCGCGCGGCGTCGCGCGCAGCACCTTCGGGCTCAGCCCGAGCGCCCGGTGCTCCACGTCGAGCGAGAGCGTCGAGCCGCGCAGCAAGGTCTTCCCGTTCACCAGCACGTCGTAGCTCAGACGGCCCGAGGTGTAGACTCTCAGCTCAATCTTTCTGTTCGGCGAGAAGACGGAGTGGCCCTGCTGCCGCGCGGACGCAGACACGGCCAGGCAGAAGAGCACGACGAGCAACGGCAAAGCTCTCTTCGAAGAGGTGTGCATGAGCAGACGTTTTCTTCCGAGTTTATAAAATCTATTGACGCGACCGGGTCAGTACCACCCGCTAGCGCGGGCGGCCCGGTGCGATACGCAACACCCGACTTGCAAGGGGCCACCCGCTAGCGGGTGGTACTGACCGCCGTGGCTACGTTGGAATATCAATTCCCCGCCGGCCTGTCAATCAAGATGATTTGAAATTTCAAATTCCCATCGGGTAGAGTCGGCCGACCGTATGAGTGCGAACGGGGGACATGAAAAAGGGGCCGGGTCTTCGCCCGCGCGGGCGCTGGCGTGGGCGGGCGCGCTCACGGCCGCCGTCTACCTGGCGACGTTCCTCTTCTACGTGCGCGGCTTCCAGGGCTACACGCGCAGGGCGCGCGAGGTCTTCATCTGGCTCGCCGTGCTGCCGCTGCTCTACCTCTACTGGCGCGGCTACCGTGTGGTTCGCGACTCGGGCGGCGGGCTGAAGACCTCGACGGTCGTCAAGTTCGCGGCGCTCTTCTGCGTCCTCTGCGCGGCCGTCTACCCCTTCCACTCGACGGACGTGTTCGGCTACGTCAACCGCGGCTGGCAGCAGGTTCATTACCACATGAACCCTTACGTCTACACCGTGGCCGAGGTGCCGGGCTGGCGCGAAGACCCGATGATCTGGGATCACTGGATTTACAACCCGAACCCGTACGGCTTCCTCTTCACGCTGCTCGCGCGCGGGCTGACCGTCCTCGGCGGCGGCAACTGGGCGCTGACGCTCGCGATGTTCAAGGCGGTCAACGCCGCGGCCTACGGCCTCACGGGCTGGCTCGTCTGGTCGGGCGCGAAACGTCTAGACCACGGGCGGCCGCTGCTCGCGCTCTACGCCTTCCTCTGGAACCCGCTCGTGCTGCTGCACCACCTCGCGAACGGGCACAACGACATCCTCATCGGCTGCGCGCTCGCGCTCGCGGCCTACTTCGTCGTGACGCAAAGGGACGTGTGGGTGCTGCCGGCGCTCGCGGCCGCGGTCATGCTGAAGTACGCGCCCGTCCTGCTCGTCCCGGCGGCGCTCGTCTACGTCTTCAAGCGGCGCGGGTGGAAGGTGACGGCTCTGGGCTGCCTGCTCGCGGCGCTGGTCGTCGTGGCGGCCGTGGCGCCGTTCCTCGCGGACTGGCGCCAGTTCCGGCTCGAAGACATACGCGACAACGCGACGCTCATCGACAACTCGTTCCACTCCTTCCTCATACACATCTACGAGAACGCGGCGCGGCTCTTCAAGCCCCTGGCGCAGTTCCACGACGCGGTCGACTCGGGGATCAAGGCCGTGCTGCGCCTCTTCTTCGCCGCCTTCCTCGTCGTCATTCATTGGAGGTTCCTGAAGCGGAGTTCCGCCGCGCGGCTCGTCGAGTTGTGGGCGCTCGTGCTGCTCGTGCTGCTGTGCGTGGTCAGCTCGAAGTTCAACGGGTGGTACATGGGGATGCTCCTGCCGCCCGCGCTCTTCCTCCACGAGCGCCACTGGGTCAGGCGCGCCACGCTGCTCATCACCTCGGCCCAGACGCTCTCGCTCACCTTCTTCAAACAGGCTTACATCCTCAACTACTTCGCGATGATTCTCGTCCCTGCAGGCATCGTGTTCAGGCAGGTGAAGCGGGAGAAAGAACAGTAGGCAGATGGCAATAGGCAGTAGGCAGTTAAAAGAAAGAGAATGAATTTAAAGAAACGTCAGGCGGCGAGTTGCTAATCTCGCCGCCCGACGTTCGTTGAGACTTGTTCCTTAGAAGGCTTCCTGCCTTAACTGCCTACTGCCATCTGCCTACTGCCTACTTAATCTCGAACATCACGCGCTCGGCCGCTTTGGTGTGGGCGAGGTTGTCGCCGACGGCGACTTCGAGCTCGTAGCGGCCGGGCGGCAGCTGCCCGAGCGAGATGGCGCCGGTGACGGGGATGCGCGCGAGGTCGGCGCCCGCCTCCGGCGCGAGCTTGCGCGCGGGCGACGCGACCACCGCGCGGTTGTTGCGCAGCACGCGCAGGTTCACCGAGAGGTCGACCTGCCCGCCCGTCTGCGAAGCGTTGTAGACGAACCCGAGGAAGTCCACCTTCGCCCCGCGCGTGAACCGACGGTCTACGCTGAACTGTACCTGCGGCGCGCCCCCGCCCGCGCCGCCGCCCACCTGCCGCCCGCCGAGGTGCAGGCTGCTCAAGGAGAGCTGCTTCTTCGAGAGGTCGGGTATCTCGATCCACTGGACGGCGCTCCCCAACTGCCCGCCGCGCACGTCGCGCGCCGCCGCCTTCACCTGGTACAGCCCCGGCGCGAGCGGAGCCTTGTGGTTGTAGATGACGCCCGGCTGCTCGCCCGCGGCGCCCGTCCCCGGCGCGGACGGCGCCACCGTCAGCCGCTTGCTGAAGTTCGAGACCTGCTTGCCCTGGTCGTTCAGAACCACGCCGACCATGTCGACCGACGCCGGCTGCTTCCCGTCGGCGCCGTAGTCGAGCGCGTCCGTCGCCACCTCGACCGAGGCGGTCACGACGGGGCCGCTGCTCGGCACGTCCACGAAGCTCACCGAGAGCGCGGTCGGCAGCCCGACCCTCCCCGCCGGGGCCGTGAGCGCCGCGCGGAAGTCGGCCTCAGGCCCCTTCGGCTCGGCGGGCTTCGGCGGCGCGGCGTTCGCGTCCGGCTTCTTCTCCTTCGCCTCCTCGGCGGCGCGCGCGGCCGCCGGCACGTAGCCGCGGTGCAGGCGCACGGTCAGGTCGGGGCGGCCGACGACCGCGACCTCGACGTTCCGGTAGCGCCCGCCCTTCTGCTCGTCGCCCTCCGGCTTCCAGGCGATGCGGTAGTAGTTCGAGGTCTCGTCCACCACGTGCGAGACCCAGTGGTCGAAGTAGTTCTGGTTCTTGAGGAACTCGCCGCCCGTCTCGCCCGCGAGGTTGGCGAGCCCCTCCTGCGTGGCCGTGGCCTCGCCGACCGAGGCGCGGTCGAGCGCGCCCGACGGGTCGCGCGGCTTCGTGCCCGCGGCTTCGTTGAAGGGCGCGAAGAGGCCGCGCGCGTCGATGGTGTAGATGACGGTGCCCGTCCGCGCGGCCGTGTCGGTGACGAGCTGGAGGCGGCGGTTGGTGGACTGCACCGAGCCCTTCCCGCCGAGGTAGAAGCCGTCCGAGACGAAGAAGACCAGCTTGCGCCCCTCGATCTGCCCGGCCACCTGCACGAGCTTTTCGAGCGCGGAGAGCGAGCCGTTCGTCACCGCCTCGGCCTGCCGCGTGATGTTGTTGGCGCGCGTCTTGACCATCTCGAAGACGGCGTTCGCGTTGTAGGCCTGGCCGCCGCCCTGCTTGACGGCGGCCTTCGAGAAGAAGCCTTCGGTGATCTTCGTGATGTAGAAGCCGGCCGCCTCGCGGTCGCCGTTGGAGATGCGGGCGGCGATGTACTCGGACATCGGGGGTATCTCGTTATCCTGGATGGCGTGGGGGATGTTCCTGAGGCGCGCGACGGCCGCGCGCAGCACGGCCTTGTTGTCGGTGAACTGCTGGAGGAAGCCGAGCTGCCCCGAGGCCGTGACGAAGGCGACGAGGTCGCCGGGCGCCATCTCCTCCTCGATGAAGCGCGTCAGCGCCAGGCGCGTCGGGTTGAGGCTGTCGAGCGCGAGGTGCAGGTCGTCGATGAAGAAGATGATGGTGCGGCGCGGGGCGCCCGCGGCGATGGCGCGGTTGGCGGCGGCCGCCGCGCCGGTGGTGCCGGGCGCGACGCCCTTCGCGGGCGCGGACATGCGCTCGAAGAAGGCGGGCGCGACCGGCTTACCGTCTATCTTCAGCTCGAACTGCTCGCGCGTGAGCCCGTCCACGAACTTGCCCGACTTGTCGAAGACCATCACGTCAGTCTGCACCAGCTCCGACTCGACGCGCACCACGTCCTCCTTCTCCTGCGCCGTCTGCGCGGACGCGCCCGCGAGCGCGCCGAGCAGAAGCGCCGACAGGAGGAAGAGCCTTCCGACGAACTTTCGACTTGGGTTTGGATACAGCATGACCAGGCACCCTTTCCTTCTCATTACTTGAGAATTCATGAGTTGAATTTCACCACAGAGACACAGAGGCACAGCTTTGGGCCTAATCGCTTCAAGCTGTGCCTCTGTGGTGAAAATCTCTTACTCATGACACATCGCCCCGAACGGGGACGTGAGTCTATCAGAAAATCAACGCTCCGGCTCCTCCTCTTTATCACCGCCCGCCGGAGGCGCGCCGGGCGCGGGCGTCGCCGGCTTGACGATGACGAACGGGATGTCGGACGAGCGCGCCAGCGCGTTGAAGCTCTTGAGGTCGTCCGTCATCACCTGGTTGAGTTGTTTGAGCTGCGCGTCGATCTGCGCGGCCAGCTCTTCGTAGAGCGTGTAGGACTGCTCGGTCGGCTGCGCGTCGGCGCTCGCGACGATGCCCCCGAGCGCCGCCAGCTTGTTGTTGAGCCGGATGGGGAAGTTGAGGGGGTCTTGGCTGCTCTGGTTCTTCGTCTGGTAGAGCGCCTCCTCAATCGCCTGGAGCTTCCTGTTGAGCTGTCCGCCCGCCGCCAAAAGGGGCTTCGCGTTCGGCTGGTCGGCGACGCGCTTGAGGAGGTCGTCCACCTGCCGCCGCACGTCGCGGATCTGCGAGACGGCGTTGTGCGTCTCGGTCAGCTTGTCCCGAATCTTCGTCAGCAGCGCGAGCTGCTTGGCGAACTCCTCCGGCGTCGTCTGGAGGCGTGGGTCTTTCCTGATCTCGAACGTCTGCGTGTAGGTCTGCCCGTCGGCCGTGAGCTTCACCTGATACGTGCCCGGCACGGCCCGCGGCCCCGTCGTGCCGCCCGCCCAGAGAATCAACCCGGGGAAGCGCGTCGCTTCGGGGTAGCGCATGTCCCAGACGAAACGGTTGAGCCCGGCGTCTGTCGTCGGGCGCGCCGCCCCGCCGCCGCGCCTCCCCGTGAACTCGGAAGACTCTTCGCCCGAAGGCGCCTGCGGCTGTTCGGGAGGCGTCTGCACCTGCGCCGAGCCGGGCGCGGTCGAGGCCCCGGGCTGCCCGGCCGTCCCGCCCGCGGGCGTCGGCTGTGGCCTCGGCGGGGCCTTGGCCGTGAACTTCTGGACGGACTTGCCCGCCGGGTCTATGAATTCGAGCGTCACGTCCGTCGAAGGCTTCGACTTCAGGTAGTAGTAGACGACGACGCCGTTGGCAGGGTTCGCGCCCGCGGTCACCGTCGGCGGCAGAGGGCCGCCGCCACCGCCCGGCATGCGGTAGGCGTCCTCGGGCTTCAGCAAAGTCGTCTCGCCGCCGCCCGCGCGCTGCGCGTCGGTCAACTGGTGCAGCACCGAGAGGTCGTCGAGAATCCAGAAACTACGCCCCTGCGTGGCGACGACCAGGTCCTTCTCGCGCCTGTGGACGGCGAGGTCTGTGATGGGCACGTAGGGCAGGTTCAACTGGAACGGCTGCCAGTGCTCGCCGTCGTCGAAGGAGATGTACATGCCGACCTCCGTCCCCGCGTAGAGCAGGCCGCGCCGCGCCGGGTCACAGCGTACGACGCGCGTGAACGCCCCGTCGGGAATCCCCGCGTCGATCTTCTTCCAACTCTTCCCGTAGTCCGTCGTCTTGTAGAGGTAGGGCTTGAAGTCGTCCGACTTGTAAGCGGTCGCCGCGACGTAGGCCGCGCCCGCGTCGTGCGGCGAGGCTTCAACCGAATTGATCTGAATCCACTCGGGGATGCCCTTCGGCGTCACGTCCGACCAGGTCTTGCCGTTGTCGCGCGTGACCTGCACCAGCCCGTCGTCCGACCCAGTCCAGATGACGCCCTTCGTGACCGGCGACTCGGCGACCGTGAAGATGGTGTCATAATACTCGACGCTCGTGTTGTCCTTCGTAATCGGGCCGCCGCCCGGCCCCTGCTTCGACTTGTCGTTGCGCGTGAGGTCGGGGCTTATCATCTCCCACGACTGCCCCTCGTTCGTCGAGCGGAAGAGGTGGTCGCCCGCGGCGTACAGAACGTTCGGGTCGTTCGGCGAAAACAGAATCGGGTAGTTCCACTGGAAGCGGTACTTCATCCCCTCCGCGCCCCAGCCCATCGGGTTGTCGGGCCAGACATTGACCGCGCGCAGCTGCTTCGTGCGGTGGTCGTAGCGCGTGAGGTAGCCGCCGTACGACCCCGCGAAGACGACGTTCGAATCGTTAGGCTTCGGCGCGATCCACCCGGACTCGCCGCCGCCCACGTCGTGCCAGGCGCTCTCGTCGATGCCGAAGTCTTCGGTGCGGCTCCGAATTGAGATGGTCGAGTTGTCCTGCTGCGCGCCGTAGACGTTGTAAGGGAAGTCTTCGTCCAGGGCGACGCGGTAGAACTGCGCGGTCGGCTGGTCTTGTTCAGTCCACGTCCGCCCGCCGTTGAAGGAGACGTTGGCGCCGCCGTCGTTCGACTCGATCATGCGGTTCGGGTCGTTGGGCGCGATCCACAGGTCGTGGTTGTCGCCGTGCGGGACGGAGATGTTCGCGAAGGTGCGGCCGCCGTCGTTCGAACGGTAGAAGCCTGTGTTGAGGACGTAGACGCGGTCTGCGTTCTGCGGGTCGGCGTAAATCTTCGTGTAGTACCACGCGCGCTGGCGGAGGTCGCGCGACTCGTTGACCTTCGTCCAACTGGCGCCGCCGTTGTCCGAGCGGAAGACGCCGCCATCCTCCGCCTCGACTAAAGCCCACACGCGCTCGGGCTGCGCGGCCGAGACGGTCACGCCGATCTTCCCGACTAGCCCGCGCGGAAGTCCCGGGCTGCGCGTAATCTCAGCCCACGTGTCGCCGCCGTCCGTGGACTTGAAGAGCCCGCTCGCGGGGCCGCCGCTCTCGAACGTCCACGGCTTGCGCACGTACTGCCAGAGCGCGGCGTAGAGGACGTTGGCGTTGTTCGGGTCGAACGTCAGGTCAATCGCGCCGGCCAGAGGGCTCTTGTAGAGAACCTTCTCCCAGGTCTTCCCGCCGTCCTTCGAGCGGAAGACGCCGCGCTGCTCGTTCGGGCCGAAGGCGTGGCCGATGGCCGCGACGTAGACGAGGTCTGGGTTGCGCGGGTGCACGCGCACGCGCGAGATGTGGCGCGTGTCGTCGAGGCCGGGGAGTTTCTTCCACGTCTTCCCCGCGTCGGTCGATTTGTACATCCCGTCGCCGTGCGAGAGGTTGCCGCGCAGGGTCTCCTCGCCCATGCCGACGTAGACGACGTTCGGGTCGGACTCCGAGACGCTGATGGCGCCGACCGAGCCGGTCTTGAACGTCTGGTCGCCCAGCGGCTCCCACGTCACGCCGCCGTCGGTCGTCTTCCAGACGCCGCCGCCGGTCGCGCCGAAGTAGTAGACGAAGGGCTGGCTGGGGACGCCCGCGACCGTGCCGACGCGCCCGCCGCGGAACGGCCCGATCTGCCTGTAGGCGAGCGGCCCGAAAGGTTTGCGCTGCGGCGCGCTCGCCGCTTGCCCCTGCGGCGCGGCCGGCTCCTGCGCGCGCGCCGCGTTGGGCAGCAGGTTGCAAAGAAGGATGGCGGCGAGCAGGCAGGCCGACGACCCGCCCGGGAGAAGACGTACCCTCAACATCTGCAAGGCTCCTCTGAGAAGAATGGACTTGTGTTCCGACCGGGAAAGCTTTAAAACGGCTGACGTTTGCGGGCTACTATATTGCCTTTCGCCCGCGCGGGCAAACGACATTTTCAAGGAGCGTGGCAGAGTTGGCCGTCGAGATTCGTTACGCCGAAAGCTTAACCGAGGAGGAGCGGCAGGCGCTCTTCTTCTGGGGCAAGGACATTTTCGGGGTCGAGGACGCACACTACCGCTGGCGGCCGAAGGACTACCACTTCATCACCGAAGAGGACGGCGAGCCGCTCAGCCACGTCGGCGTCATCAAGACCGCGGTGAGCGTCGGCGGCCGACAGCTCACGGTCGGCGGCGTCGGCGGCGTCGCCACGCGCCCCGAGGCGCAGGGGCGCCGCCTCGTCCACGCCGCGATGCGGCAGGCGGCCGAGTTCATCTGTCACGAGCTGGGCGCGGAGTTCGGGATGCTCTTCTGCCTGCCGCGGCTCGAAGCGTTCTACGCGCGGCAGGGCTGGCAGGCTCTGGAGGACGAGGTCCGTATAGAACAGCCTTCGGGCGAGGTCGTCTGGCCCTACCGCGTTATGGTGAAGCCGTGCGGCGAGCGCGTGTGGCCCGCGGGGCGCGTCGAGGTCGGGGGGCTGCCCTGGTGAGCGGCGTCTTGAGTTTGAAGAGGTCTGGGCCGGTCGTCTCGGCCTCGGAAGGTGAGCTGGCGCGCCTGCGCGCGCAGTTCGAGGAAAGACACTTCCTCACGCTGCGAGGCTTCCTCGACCCGGCCCTGCTCGAAATGCTCCGCGCGAAGCTCTCCGCCACCGAGTTCGTCCGCATCGACCGCGACGTGGGCAGCGAGCTGCGCCCGCTCGACTCGGCCCCCTACTTCGCCCTGGAGCTTCTGCTCAACAGCCGCGCGGTGCTCGAGCTCATCCCGCGCCTGACGGGCTGCGCTCCGGTCGCGTGCTTTACGGGGCGCATCTACCGCCGCGCGCCGGGGCAGAGCCACGTCAGCCGCTGGCACACGGACGTCAACGACGACGGCCGCATGGTCACGCTCAGCATCAACCTGAGCGAAGAGGTCTACCGCGGCGGCACCACCCTCATCCGCGAGGCCGACACCAGGCGCGTCGTCTGCGAGCTGCCGAACACTGGCTTCGGCGACGCCATCCTCTTCCCCATCGACCCGCGCTTCGAGCACCGCGTTCTGGACGTGGAGGGCGACACGCCGAAGACCGCGCTCGCCGGCTGGTTCAACTCCAAGCCCGACCCGCGCTACCTCTTCACGCGCGGCTCGGCCGGTGCCCAAGAAAAGAATTAACCACAGAGGCACAGCTTTGAAGACTTATCGCTTCAAAGCTGTGCCTCTGTGTCTCTGTGGTTAACTGCTTTAGTTGCGGTCGCTCTTCTTCCGCTTGACGCGGAGGCGCGGGAGGTTGAGGTCGTCGCCGAGGCGGCGGAGCTTTTCGAGGTCGAGCGGGCCGACGATGTTGACGACGGTCAGCTCCTTCGGCCCGACGAAGAGGAGCGCGAAGCCCTCGATGCGGCTGCCCGAGGCCGCGAGGTAGACCTCGGCGTCGCCGAAGTCGAGCCCGCGCGACTTCAAGTCCATCACGCGCGACCAGCCGGGGGCGCGCAGCTGCGCGCGCAGCGCCGCCACGTCATCTTCGGCGAACTCCCCCGAAGCCTTGAACTCGTAGCTGCGGACGTAGACGCCGCGCAGGCCCTGGATCAACTCCTTGACGGCGCGGTCGTCCGCGTCCTCGTCCGAGAGCATGGGGGCCGCGAACTTGATGAGGACGCCGTCGATGTCTATGTTGACCGCCTCGGCGGCCTTCGGCGCGAGCCGCTCCAGGCTGTCGAGGCGCAGCCGCCCGGCCTCCGCCTGCTGCGGCGCCTGCGCGCGCGCCGAGGCGGCGACGATGAAAGTCGCCGTGACGAGAATCAGAGTTTTCAGGATTGCCTTTCTCATAACTTTGTCAATCAGTAGGCAGTTGGCAGTTGAAAACATTTATGTCGAGCGCTGCGGATACATCCTTCAACCTTCGTCACGCGGAGCGGCTGCCTACTGCCAACTGCCTACTGCCTACTCTCCCCCTGCGCCCTCTGGCGCATGTCCTTGAGCTTCGCGCTGGTGAGGCGGAGCGCGTAGACCAACTGCTCCTTCGTCAGAAGGCGCGCGTTCTCGACGAGCGACGACGCGACGCCCGGCGCACTCATCGCCTCGGGGGCTGAGCCCGCGCCCGAGTCTCTCGGACGCCGCGGGGTGACGGCGGCCAACTGCACTTCCTTCCGCTGGCGCGCGACGCGCTTGAGAGTTTCGACCTCGACCTTCTCATCCTTAACCTTGCCGACGGAGGCCGGCGGCGCGTCCTTCACCCCGCCCGCTTCCGGCGGCGTCAGCATGGCACGCTGCGGCTCGGGCGGCGCCGCGCGTTCGTCCTTGCGCGCGCTCGGCTCGGGCGGCTGCGGAGAGTTCTGCGCGGCGGCGCGCTCGCCTCCGGCCGGGACGCGCGCGCGCAGAAAAGCGTTCGCGGCGAGCAGGGACGTGACGAGGAGCGCGGCCGCCGCGGCGAGCGCGGCCGGCGCGAAGAACCTCTTCCAGGCACGCGGCGCGAAAGGCAGGAGCGTGGCGCGTGTCTCTTCTGACGCCTCCGCCTCGGCCGGCCATTCGAGCGGGCGCGGCTCGTGCGCGAACGAGCCGAGCATCGCTTCGAGCCGCGCCACGTCCCGTTCGGGCTCGCCCTTCTTGTCCCAAAGGTAGTCGCTCATAAACTCTTAAACACCTCCGGGCCGCAGCCCGAGCCTCTGGCGCAGGAGCTTCATCCCGCGGTGCAGGTTGACGCGCACCGACGCGGGGCGCAGGCCCGTCCGCTCCGCGATCTCCGGGCCGGTCATGCCTTCGACCAGGCGCAGCACGAGAGTCTCCCTGTAAGCCTCGGGCAAAGAGCGGATGATCTCTAAAGCTTCGACGGCCTCGGCCGGGCGGCCCGCGCCCTGCGCCAGCTCGTCGTGCAGCTCTTCGGTCTGGCGCGCGCGCCGGTAGAAGTCCGCGGCGCGGTTGCGCGCGATGATGGCGACCCAGGGGCCGAAGCGCGCCGGGTCGCGCAGGGCGCAGAGCTTGCGGAACGCCGTCAGGAACACGTCCTGCACCAGGTCGGAGACCTCGCCATAGGGGACGCGCGCCAGCAGCACGCCGTGCACGAGCGGCGCGAAAGAGTGGTAGAGGCGCTCGAAGGCCGCGCGGTCGCCGGCGCGCGCCGCCTCGACGAGCGCGACCTCGGGCGGCTGCGCTTCCGCCGCCTCCGTCGCTCGCTCCGCGAAGAGCAGTGTGCCGGTCTCGACCTCTAACATGCCTTTGAAGATTACCGCCCCCCTCCTACGCCGTTATAGACGCGAGGGCGGCGCGGAGCGTTAACAGGAAGGGTGATAAGTGATGAGTGATAAGTGATAAGAGAAGACCGCGCCCGTTCTTCCTCTCTTATCACTTATCACTCATCACTTATCACCTAAAAGATCGTGTAGATGAACGGCGCGAGGGCGGACGACTGGGCGAAGATGAGCAGGGCGCCGAGCAGGAGCAGGACGACGACGATGGGGAGCAGCCAGAGCTTCTTGTTCTGGCGCAGGAACATCCAGACCTCACCGGCGAGCGAGAGCTTACCCATAGGAAACGCGAACCCTCCGTCGAATCTTCAGAACAGGCGCTCGAACTGCTCGCGCGCCTGGCGCGTCGTCTTGCGCTCGACCCAGTAGCTTTCGGCCTTCGCCCCGCGGCGGCGCAAGGGGTCTCGGCCCGCGAGCCGCGTGACGAAGCCGTAGGGCGTCACCACGAGGTAGTACATCAGGGTCAGGAGCACGCGGCTGTTGACGTGCCCGAGCAGCGCCGCGAACTTCATCCAAGTTGTGTGGAACGCGCGCGCCGCGGGCGGGACGAGGAGCCCCGTGATGAGGAGCACGCCGCCCAAGCCGCCGAAGATGGTGACGACCGTCGTGCGGCCGCGGTAGAGGTTCCAGGCGGCGACGGCGAGCAGCACCGCGGCGACGAGCAGCGCGCTTTTGCGCGCCTGCGCGTCCGTGACCGCGGCATCACTCGCGCGACTGACGCTCCCCTTCGGCTCAATCAAGCTGGAACTCCTCCTGCCACGAGAGGTCTTCCGAGAAGGCGTTCCTGCCCTGCTCCGACTTGAGCAGGAGGAAATCGCCGACGACGAGGCAGTCCATCTCGGTGCGCATGAAGCAGGCGAAGGCCTGCGCGGGCGTGCAGACTATCGGCTCGCCGCGCACGTTGAAGCTGGTGTTGACGAGCACGGCGCAGCCCGTCAGCCGCTCGAACGCCGCGAGCAGGTCGTAGAAGGCCGGACTCTCCTCGCGCCGCACGGTCTGGACGCGCGCCGAGTAGTCGACGTGCGTCACGGCCGGGATCGTCGAGCGCGGCACGTTGAGTTTTTCGATGCCGAACAGACGACTCTCTGCCTCCGTCACCTCGCGCCGCAGGTGTTCGCGCACGGGCGCGACTAACAGCATGTAGGGCGAGTCCGCCTCCAACTCGAAGTAGTCCGACACGCGCTCGCGCAAGACCGACGGCGCGAACGGACGGAACGACTCGCGGAACTTGATCTTCAGGTTCATCTGCGACTGCATCCGAGGACTTCGCGGGTCGCCGAGTATCGAGCGCGCGCCCAACGCGCGCGGCCCGAACTCCATCCGCCCCTGGAACCAGCCGACGACCTTCTCCTCGGCGAGCAGGCGCGCGACCGTCTCACTCAACTCGCCTTGAGGGACTTTCCGGTAGCGCGCGCCGAGCGTGACGAGCGACTCCTCAATCTCGTCGTCGGCGAACTCCGGCCCGAGGTACGCGCCGCGCATCCCGTCCGCGCCGCCGCGGCAGACCTCCTCCAGCTTCCTCTCGTTGCCGAGGTACTGATACCAGACCGACAGCGCCGCGCCCAAGCTCCCGCCCGCGTCGCCCGCGGCCGGCTGCACCCAGACGTTCTCGAACGGCCCCTCGCGCAGGATGCGGCCGTTGCCGACGCAGTTGAGCGCGACGCCGCCCGCGAGGCAGAGGTTACGCTCGCCGGTCTCTTTGTGGACGTGGCGCGCCATCCGCAGCATCGCCTCCTCGGTCACCTCCTGCACCGAGCGCGCCAAGTCCATCTCGCGCTGCGTCACCTCAGACTCGGCCTCGCGCGGCGGCCCGCCGAACAGGCGGTCGAAGGCCTTGTTCGTCATCGTCAGGCCGGCGGCGAAGTTGAAGTACTTCATGTTGAGCCGCAAGCTTCCGTCCTCGCGCAGGTCGATGAGTTCGTCGAGTATAAGCTTCACATACTTCGGCTCGCCGTAGGGCGCGAGGCCCATCACCTTGTACTCGCCCGAGTTGACCTTGAAGCCCGTGTAGTAGGTGAAGGCCGAGTAGAGCAGGCCCAGGGAATGCGGGAAGTGCAGCTCCTTGAGTAAGTGAAGTTCATTCCCCTTCCCGTACCCGTAACTCGAAGTCGCCCACTCGCCCACGCCGTCCATCGTCAGGACGGCGGCCGACTCGAACGGCGAGGGGAAGAAGGCCGAGGCGGCGTGCGACTCGTGGTGCTCTGTGAAGAGGACTTGACCTTCGAAGCCCGCCTCCTTCGAGACCTGCTCCCGAATCCACAACTTCTCGCGCAGCCACAGGGGCATCGCCATCAGGAACGAGCGCAGGCCCCGCGGGGCGTAGTCGATGTAGGTCTCAAGGAGGCGTTCGAATTTTAAGAGCGGCTTGTCGTAGAAGGCGACGAAGTCCAGCTCCTTCGGCGTGATGCCGGCGCGGCTCAGGCAGAACTCGACGGCGCTCGCAGGGTAACGGTGGTCGTGCTTCTTGCGCGTGAAGCGCTCCTCCTGCGCCGCGGCCAGGACTTCCCCGTCGCGCACGAGGCACGCCGCGGAGTCGTGGTAGTAGGCCGATATGCCGAGGATGTACATCTCTGAAGAGAGCCGCCGCGTACGAGCTTCGATAAGCCTTCGGCGACAAGCGTTGGATTATCCTTTTTTTGTCGCGGGGCGGCAACTTCGGCCCCCTCGGCTGGCCTCGTTATTGCTTTTATCAACGGCGGAGAGGTTTTCACGTACGGTTTGAGGCCAAATCGCATGCGGCAGCGTCCTGAAAATTTAAGAGCGGCGGGCGAAGATACGGACGAGACGCTCGTCACGCCGCGCTTCGACGCGGACGACGCGCGCCGCGCGCACCCCGTCGTCCCTCTCGTCGAAGCGCCGCGGCCCGCGCCGCGCGCTCGACGCAGGCGGCGCTCCTGGACGCCCGCGCTGCTGGCCGTCGCGCTGCTCGCGTCAGCCGCGCTCGGCGGCGCCCTTGCCGTGAAGTTCACGCAAGGCCCGCGCGTCGAACAGGCGCAGGAACAGACGACACAGCCCCCGCCCGCCCAGACAACGGAAGCGCCGCCGCCCGCGCCACCCGCGCCTGCGACGACGCCAAAAGTAGAAGACACGCAGCCCGCGCAGCCCGCGCGGCCTCGACGCCCGAGGACTACGCCCGCGGTCGAACCCGCGCCCGAAGTCGCACAGTCAGACGAAGAAGACTCGGAGCGCCGCGGCAGACACGCCGAGAAACGCCGCGAGCGCGACGACGATGTCGAGAAAGAGATACGCAAGCAGATGGAGAAAGCTCTGAAGGGCAAGAAGGGCAAAGCGCCCCGCCTCGTCGACGTGCTGACCGGCCCGTGAGGAAGAGTAGGCAGTAGGCAGATAGCAGTCGGCAGTTATACCGACTAGCAAATTGAGATAAGGCCCCTTCTCGCCGGGAGCGCGGGCATCCCTGCCCGCTAGCGTGCGTGAGCACGCTGACCGTCTTACTCTTCACCTCAACCTTGGGCTGAAGCGCGTCGCCTCATTCGCGCCTGCGGCGCTCATGCGGGCAGGGATGCCCGCGCTCCCGGCGAAGAGCCGCCCTTATTTCTATTTGCAAGTTGGTATTAGAACGTCCCCGCAGGGGATGTCCGGACTGCCTACTGCCGTCTGCCTACCGCCTACTCTTCCCCTCCCCCCGCAAGCTCGCGCGCGATGCGGCGGACGGTGTCGAGGGTGTCGATCTCTTCGGGGGCCTTGTCTTCGCGGAGACGGAGGATGCGCGGGAAGCGCAGGGCGTAGCCGCTCTTGTGTCGCTTCGACTCCTGCACGCGGTCAAAGGTCACTTCCAGAACTATCTTCGGCTCGACGACGCGGACTCGCCCGTGCGCGAACTCCTGGACGGTGTGCGCGCGGAACCACTCGGTCAGCTCCGCCAGCTCCGCGTCGGTCAGGCCCGAGTAGGCCTTGCCGACGTTCAGAAGCTCCGGGTCGTCCTCCGAACGGCGCACGGCGAAGGTGTAATCGGAAAGTAAATTTCGCCGCTTGCCGTGCCCGACCTCGACGGCCGTCACCACCACGTCGAGCGTCGCGTAAGCCTTCTTCAGCTTCAGCCACTCGCGCCCTCGCTTGCCCGGCTTGTACGAGGAGCGCGGGTCTTTAATCATCAAGCCCTCGTTCCCGCGCGCGCGCGCCGCGTCGAACTCCTCGTCGAGTCCGGACACGCCGGCCGTCAACTTCGCTTTCGACAGACGCACGGCCCCGGCCGCCTCATCCTTGATCAAGGCTTCGAGCGCCGCGCGCCTCTCCGAGAGCGGCGCGTCCGTCAGCACGCGCCCCGCGGCGTAGAGCAGGTCGTACGCGACGAAGGCGACGGGCACGCCCGCGAGCAGCTCCTCCGAGACGGTCTTCCTTCCCAGACGCTTTTGCAGTTCGAGGAAGGGCAGGATGGACTCGCCGCGCACGGGCACGACCTCGCCGTCGAGCACCGCGTCCGAAGGGAGTTGCTTGAGGGGCTCGACCAGCTCCGGAAAGCGGTGCGTCACCTCGTCGAGCGTGCGCGTGTAGAGCGCGACCCTTCCCGCCTGCACGTGCGCCTGCCCGCGTATGCCGTCGAACTTGTCCTCGACGTAGAACTCTCCGGGCATCGTGCGCGCCACGTCCTCGACCGTCTCGGCGGCCGTGGCGAGCATGAACTTGATGGGGTGGAAGAGGCGCATCGCGACGCCTTCCAAACGGCCGCGCCGTGCGCGCACGGCCGTCTCGCCGATGTCGCCCGTGAGCATGTTGACGCGCGCCACGTCCGCGAGCGGCCGCCCGAACGCGCGCGCGACGGCGTCCTCGACCAGGCCCTCCTTCAGCCCGATGCGCAGATCGCCGACGAGCAGCTTGACGAGGTACTTCGCCTCCGAAGGCGTGGCCGGCGTGAGGGCTTCGGTCAGAAGCGTCTTCTTGTTCTTCGTCCCGCGCGTCTCGCTTAAGGTTTCGATGAGCGTTTGCGTCGCGGCGAGCGTGAGCGTCGGCTCGACGTTCTCCGCGCCCTTCGTCTCGGCGAACGCCTCGAACGCCACGTCGCCCGAATCGCCGAGGCGCACGTAGCGCGGCCGCAGGTTCTCGACTTCGAGACCGGTGACCTCCGAGACGGCGTCGCGCAGCATCCCGCCGCCGACGTTCGTCGTCCGCGCGTCGTAGAGCGGGAAGACGTGGCCCGCGAAGTAGCGCGCCGCGAGGCTCAGGTCTTCGTCGGCCAGGCCCTCGAAGTACGCGCCGAGCAACGCCGCCTTCTCAAGCTTCTTCGTCGTCGCGCCCACCGCGTCCGCGACCTCCGCGAACCTTTGCAGCGTCGCGCCCGCGGCTGACGTTTTTTTCTCTTTCCGCATTAACAAGTCTCGACGGCCACCGGGTCAGAACCACCCGCGGTAGCGGGTGGCCCTTTGTTAACCGGATGCTCCGTATCATAAAGGGCCACCCGCTACCGCGGGTGGTTCTGACCTCTCTACTCGGCAGTCATTAACTCTCGTGGAACGCGCACGGCCTGCGCTTCCGACGGCTCGCCGAAGATTTCGGGGTGGATGATTTTGAGGAGTATCTCTGCGCCCTCGACGACGCGCGGGCCGGGGCGGCTGAAGTAGCTCGTCGCGTCCACGGCCCAGACTTTGCCGTCGCGCACGGCCGGGAGGTCGTTCCAGCCGCGCGGCAGCCGCGCCCGTTCGAGCGCGCGCAGGATGTCGTCTTTGTAGTAGCCGCAGGGCGCGAGCACAATCACCTCGGGCGCGTAAGCTCGAATCTCTTCGGCCGTCGTCGTGCGCGACTTGCCGCCCGCATTACCGAAGCTCGCGTCTCCGCCCGCGAACGCGACCTGCTCGGGCACCCAGTGGCCGGGCGCGAACGGCGGCTCCAGCCATTCGAGGACGAGCGTGCGCGGCCGCGTCTCGACCTCCGTGAGCAGGACGGCCAGCGCGTCCAACTGCACGGTCAACTCACGCACGAGAGTTTTCGCTTCGGCAGAGGCGCCGGCCAGCTCGCCGACCGTGCGGATGTTGGCGAAAATATCTTGGATGTTGTTCGGCTCAAGCGAGACGACGCGCGCGTCCGACTCGATGAGGCGCGCGGCTTGTAGAACCGTCTTGTAGCTGACGGCGCAGACCTCGCACAGCTCTTGCGTGATGACGAGGTCGGGCTTCAGCTCGGCGAGCAGCTTCTCGTCGAGGTTGTAGATCGAGCCGTGGCCGTCGAGCTGCGAGCGGACGGCGTGGTCTACCTCGGCGCTCGACATCGTCTCGTGCGAGATGCGGCTCGAAGTGAGCACGGGCTTCCCCACCACCTCGGGCGGGAAGTCGCACTCGTGCGTGACGCCGACGAGCGCGTCTCCGAGTCCGAGCGCGCAGACGATCTCGGTCGCGGACGGCAGGAGCGAAACGATGCGCGGGCGTGTCCCCATCCCTGTAAACCTTCCCCGTTCCCTTTTCGGATTAGCTGCCGCGAGGTTGGCCCACGCGCGACGCGCCTGTCAAGGAGGGCGCGCCCCGCGCTTTTGCGCGCGCGCCGCGAAGGGTTACAATCCCCCCATGCCAGAGCGGGAAGAGTTACGGGTCGAGGGCGTGGTAGACCACATCGCGGTCAGGACGGAGGACATGCACGCGGACGTGCGCGCCTACGAGCGGCTCGGCTTCCGCGTCGAGACGATCTACGAAGACTGGGCCATGCTGCGCGACGCGCGCGGCTTCGGCGTGGCGCTGCTGCCCGAAGGCTCGAAGCACCCGCAGCACCTCGGCATCCGCGTCGAGACGCGCGAGGCGCTCGAAGAGGCGGCCCGCCGCGAGGGCAACCGACCCATCAAGGAGCACCGCGACCGCTCCGTCTCCTTCTACACCAGAGGCGTCGGCGAACGCGCCGTCGAGGTCATCTACTACCCGCCCGAATACAGACAGCCGTAAACGGTGAACCGTAAACCGTGACAAGGTTAACGCCCTTACTTCTTGTCACGGCCCACGGTTCACGGGTTCTTATGAACACACCCCTTCTCGTCTTCGAATTCCTCGGCACGACCGAGCTTCTGGTGATCGCGGTCGTCGCGCTCGTGCTGTTCGGGCCGCGCAAGCTGCCCGAGATCGGGCGCAGCGTCGGCAAGGCCCTGGGCGAGTTCAAGCGCGCCTCCGACGACTTCAAGCGGACGTGGGAGTACGAGGTCGAGCTTGAGCGGCGCAAGCCCGCGCCGGAGCCCGCGCCGGCCGTGCACGGCGACACGCCGGGCGGCGCCTCGGCGGCGCTCCCCGCTTACGGGGGGGGCGAAGTCCACGCCGACGCCCAGACGATTCACGCGGCCGCGCCCGAGCCGACCGTCGCCCGCGGGGCGGCCGAGGACGAGCACGCGTGGGACGTGGCGACGGGGCGCGCATTGACTAAGCGCCCCGACGAAGACGAACTCAACGCTTCCTGAAGCGACGCACGGCGCGCGTCTCTTCCACGACACTTTCGAGTAGACTCCGACAACCGACGAGATGGCTTCGACCCTTCTGGAAAGCGGCGAGGACGAACAGCAGGGCGGCGGCCGGCTGGGCGGGCAGATGTCCTTCCTCGAGCACCTGGACGAGCTGCGCCGCCGCATCATCCGCTCGGTCGTCTTCGTCTTCGTCGCGCTGCTCTTCTGCTGGTTCCTCTCCGACCGCATCTACAACTTCCTCGCCGCGCCGATGCGCCGCGCCCTGGCCGAGGCCGCCCAGCGCCCCGTCCCGCTCAGCGGCCGGACGGGCGGCGAGCACATCCTCCCGCTCAAGGACATCAGGGAGGGCGACGCGGGGCGCTACGTCTTCGAGGCGACGACCAAGCTCGGGACGGTCGTCGTCCCGCCGGGCGCCTCGGTCGCCGTGCGCGCCGCGGCGGGGCCGGACGGGCAGCTCGGCCTCTACACGGACGAGGCGCTCTTCTCCGGCCCCTCCGTCATCCCGAAGGGCGTGCGGCTGCCGCTGGACTTCCGGGCGCGGGAGGGGGGGCTGCCGAACGAGGACGACAAGCTGGTGGTGCGCACCGCGGTCGAGCCGTTCTCGCTCTACCTGCAGGTCTCGCTCTACGCGGCGGTCTGCCTCTCGGTGCCGTTCCTCCTGTGGCAGGTCTGGGCGTTCATCTCGCCGGGGCTCTACCCGCACGAGCGGGGGTGGGCGATGCCGTTCGTGCTGATGTCGAGCCTGTCGTTCGTGGCCGGGGCGGCCTTCGCCTACTACGTGCTCTTCCCGCCGGCCATCTCGTACCTGCTGGGGCTGGGGTCGGACTTCCGGCTCTTCCTGAACGCGTCGGACTACTTCGACTTCATCATCATCGTGCTCTTGGCGATGGGGGTGGTCTTCCAGATGCCGGCGGTGACCTACGTGCTGGCGCGGATCGGGCTGGTGGACGCGCTCTTCCTAGTCAGGCACTGGCGGATTTCGCTGGTGGTGATCCTGGTGGCGGCGGCCGTGCTCTCGCCGACCAACGACATCCCGAACATGATGCTCTTCGCGGCCCCG
>Ga0213876_10000274_pt1 | contig 47640 bp, 52 predicted proteins | sample BarmaccomBMRX_R9_FD_160113 | JGI IMG/M metagenome (GOLD analysis project Ga0213876, IMG submission 160113) | Root-associated microbial communities from Barbacenia macrantha in rupestrian grasslands, the National Park of Serra do Cipo, Brazil - RX_R9 | ecosystem: Host-associated > Plants > Roots...
CCCCGCCCCGCCCACCGGCATCCAGGCCTTGAACATCGCCTCGGGATCGGAGGTGTCGAGCGCGGCCTTCATGCGCTTCTGCATCTCGGCCAGCAGCTCGTCCTGCATCCTGGATACGTCGGGAAGGCCCATCAGCCTGCGGGCCTCCTCGGGCGTCATGTCCATTTCGACGTTGATCTTCATGGGCTTAACCGCTTTCGGGGCGACCGCTTGTGAGCGCGGCCAAGGGCGCGCTAAAGGAAGCTTGAGCAAGACTTCCGCAAAACGCAAACGGGAATCATCATGAGTCGCCTCGACCAGACCACCAGCCCCTATCTCCAGCTTCACAAGGACAACCCGGTCCAGTGGTACCTCTGGGGTCGCGAGGCGTTCGAAGCGGCGGCCGCCCAGAACAAGCCCATCCTGCTCTCGGTCGGCTACACCGCCTGTCACTGGTGCCACGTGATGAACCGCGAGAGCTTCGAGGATGCGCAGACCGCGGCGCTGATGAACGACAACTTCATCAACGTGCTCGTCGACCGCACCGAACGGCCCGACGTCGACCAGGTCTATCAGAACGCGGCGACCCTGATGGGCGCGCGCGGCGGCTGGCCGCTGACGATGTTCCTGGACTCGAAGGGCATGCCCTATCTCGCCGGCGGCTATTTCGCCAAGGAAGAGAAGGCGGGCGGCCTGCCGTCGTTCAAGACCGCGCTCACCGAGGCCGCCAAGCTCTATCGCGACAGGGCCGACGAGGTCGCCCAGGGCACCGCGCGCATCGGCGAGCAGCTGAACGAGGTGTTCAACCGCTCGATGCGCGCCCCGCTCGACGCCCAGGCGCTCGACCTCGCCGCCATCAGCATGGCGCACCGCTTCGACATCTTCTTCGGCGGCATCATCGGCACGCCGAAATTCCCGTCGGTGCAGCAGGTCGAGGTCTTGTGGCGCGCTTATCTGCGCAGCGCCGCGCCGCAGTTCCTCCAGCTGATGTCGACCACCCTCGACCACATGCTGATCGCGGGGCTCTACGACCACGTCGGCGGCGGCTTCTTCCGCTACGTCGTCGACGAGCGCTGGGAGACGCCGCACTTCGAGAAGGTCGGCAACGACAACGCCCAGATCGTCGGCCTGATGACCTCGGTGTGGCAGCACAACCGCAACGCCATCTGCGAGATCCGCATCCACGAGACCATCGACTGGCTGATGCGCGAGATGATGGTCGAGGACGCCTTCGCGGCCGCGCTCGACGCCGACACCGACGGCGAAGAGGGCAAGTATTATCTGTGGAGCGAGGCCGAGATCGATGCCGCGCTCGTCGGCACCTTCGTGCAGAAGTTCAAGCAGGCCTACAGCGTCACGCGCGACGGCAACTTCAACGGCAAGAACGTCCTGCACCGCCAGGGCTCGTCCGCGCCGTTCCCGCAATCCGATGCCGACGAGACGCTGCTCAAGCGCCAGCGCGACCTCCTTCTCGCCGCGCGCCAGAAGCGCAACGCGCCGCTGCGCGACGACAAGGTGCTGGCCGACGCCAACGGCATGATGATCACCGCGCTGGTCGAGGCCGGCCAGGCGATGGGCCGCACCGACTGGACGACGGCCGCGATCAAGGCCTTCGACTTCGTGGTCAAGGCGCTGGGCGACGGCGACAAGCTCAGCCATTCCTGGCGCGCGGGAAAGCGCGGCCACCAGGCCTTCTCCGACGACTATGCGCATATGGCGCGCGCGGCGCTGGCCCTGTGGGAGGCGACCGGCGAGCCGCGCTTCCTCGAGCGCGCCAAGGCCTGGGCGCATACCCTGAACGAGAACTACTGGGACGGCGTTATGGGCGGCTATTTCTACACCGCGCATGACGACGAGCCGCTGATCGTCCGTACACGGTCGATCTACGACCAGACCCAGCCGCCCGCCAATGCGGTGATGATCGGCGTGCTGGCGCGCCTGTTCATGGCGACGAACGAGATGGTCTACAACGAGCGCTGCGGTACCTTGCTGCGCGGCTTCACGACCGAGGCGATGCGCGTGCCGCAGGCGATGGGCAGCTATTTCAACAACGTCGAGTTCGCCGCCTCGAACCTGCAGATCGTCATCGTCGGGCCCAACTCCAGCGCCAAGACGCAGGAGCTGGTCGCCGCCGTCAACGGCCGCAGCCTGCCCAACAAGCTGCTCACGGTCGTGACGCCCGACTTCGCCCTTCCCGAAGGCCATGTCGCGCGCGGCAAGGCGATGGAGAACGGCCAGCCGACGGCCTATCTGTGCCAGCGCGGCTCGGTCTCGGCGCCGATCACCAACGCTGTGACCTTGAGCCAGATCCTGCAGCTGCCGCAGCAGCGGCCCGCCCCCGGCGCCCGCCCGCAGTGACGGGAGCGCGCCCGCGATAGAGAGGCTTCGATGACCGCCAAGCAGATCTCGATCTCCACGCCCGACGGCGCGTTTGCGGGCTACCTGGCCGTGCCGAGCTCGGCGCGCGGTCCCGGCATCGTCGTCATCCAGGAGATCTTCGGCGTCAACCAGGTGATGCGCGACGTCGCCGACGGGCTCGCCGCCCACGGCTATTTCGCGCTGGTGCCCGACCTCTTCTGGCGGCTCGAGCCCGGCGTGCAGCTGACCGACAAGACCGATGCCGAATGGCAGCGCGCCTTCGACCTGATGAACCGCTTCGATCCGGACAAGGGCGTGGCCGACATCCAGGCCGCGATCGACGCCTTGCGCGGCCGCGAAGGCTGCACGGGCAAGGTGGGCGCGGTCGGATATTGCCTGGGCGGACTGCTCGCCTATCTCACCGCGGCGCGCACCGACATCGATGCCTCGGTCGGCTATTACGGCGTGAACATCCATCAGAAGCTCGACGAAGCGGCGAACATCAAGAGGCCTTTGATGCTGCATGTCGCCGCAAAGGACCAGTTCGTGCCGCCCGAGGCGCAGAAGAAGATCGTCGACGGCTTGAGCGGCAATCCGCTGGTCGCCGTCCACGTCTATCCGGAGATGGACCACGCCTTCGCGCGCGTCGGCGGGGCGCATTACGACAAGGCCTGCGCCGATCTCGCCAACGGGCGGACCTCGACCTTCTTCCGGCAGCACCTGGGTTGATCTTGCAGAGGTTGTATATTTGAACAATAATCTCTCTGGTTTAGGGAGACCTCGTCATGCATCGTCGTGGTTTGAAGCTCGGCCTGGGATTGCTGCTGACCGGGTACGTTGCCGCGGGCGCCGATCCGGCGCCGCGCCCTTCGATCTGGATATGGCCGCTCTCGAGCTATGGCCGCAGCGCCGTATCCCAGGACTATGCCGAATACGGGTATGTCGAGGGCAAGCATCACACCGGGATGGACATCGGCACGGGCGGCACCCATCCCGACGTCCACGCTGCCGCCTCAGGTTACATCACGAAGTACGTGCCGAACGGGGCGACCGGCTGCAAATCCACCGGCTGTCCCGATCACGGCTACGGCAACTCGCTTGCCATCCGCCATAAACGCAAGCTCTACAGTTTCTATGCGCATATGGACCACATCGACGCGGAACTGCTCTCGCGGATCAAGGACAAATGCCAAGAGCACGCCGGCAAAGACCAATACGGCGCAGTGATGGACGAATGGGACTGCAAGAACAAAGCCGTGCATGTGCAACAGGGCGACACGATCGGCGTCGTCGGCAACACCACCTATGGCTGCTCGGGGCCGACATGCTATTTCACCGACAAGGTGCTTCCCATTCATCTGCACTTCGAGTCGAAGAAGTTCGACACGCTCGAATCGCCCGATGAGCCGACCGCTTTCGGCTATTCCGTTGCCCATCCCCATTTCGACGGCTGGCAGGATCCGATCAGCTGGGTCGAAGGCTCCACTTCGATCGCCGATCCCTATCAAGTCACCGTCACCGGAGACGGTGAAGGCGTGAACATGCGGGTCGGCCCGAATACCGAGTATCCGGCCCGCCTCGCTGCCCATGCGGGCGCGACCTATTGGGCGCAGAACACGCTGGGGTCCACCGGCGGCTGCTCGATGGGCTGGTACAAGCTGCGCCGGACGCGCGATCTGTCCGGCGATCCCAACACCTATTTCGTTGCCAACGACGGTTATAAGCTTCCGGACGTATGGGTTTGCCGCGGCAACAACGGGATCACGTACATCGCACCCTGAAGCGTCACGCCGTCCGAGGTGACATCGGCGTCCGCCGATCTACAATAGGACCGATGCGTACGCTCACCCTCATCGCCATCGCGTTTGCGGCCTATCTCGCCGCCGACGTGGCGCATGAGGGGCTCGGCCATGGCGGCACCTGCATCGCGCTCGGCGGGCGCATGCTGCTGCTCGACACGACCTATGAGAGCTGCTCGATCCAGAGCCGCTGGATCGATCTCGCCGGACCGCTCGTCGGCATCGTCGTGGCGCTGCTGGCCTGGGCGGGGGCGCGGTCGGCGCGGCTTGCGAACCTGCGCGTCTTCTGCTCGCTGCTCTTCGCTTATGCCGCGTTCTGGAATCTCGGCTACATGATCAAGTCGGGGATCGCCTACGGCGGCGACTGGCACTTCGCCGTCGCCGGGCTGGCGCCCGCGGGCGTCTGGCACGTCGCGCTCGCCGTCGCAGGCGTCGCGCTCTACATCGGCGCGATGCGCATGCTCGCAGGCGCATGGCCGAGCGGCTCCGACATGCCCTCCGCAGCTTTTGCGCTCACTGCCTATGTCGCGGCCGCGGCGCTCTCCGCAGCCGGCGGCCTGTTCGATCCGCGCGGACCTTCCGCCGCGCTGACCGATGCGCTGCCGTCGTCCCTGGGCTCGATCGGGTTGGTGCTGGTGGGACTGAGACGCACCGGCGGCGTGGCGCTGCCGGTATCGTGGGCCTGGATCGCCGCCGGCGTGGTATCGGCGGTGGTCTTCGTGCGCCTGCTCGGTCCCGGGCTGCGGTTCTGATCCGCCGGCGCCCGCACGTCCTCGACCGTGCAGGAAGACAATATGGGATTGTCCTTGGCGCGGCCGCGGCGAGGGCGGGAGCGGCGAGGGAGGCAAGGACGAGCGGCGCGATACGCATGGGAGCTCCCGCATGGGCTGCTCCTCACAGGGGCAGGATCACGCCGCCGCCACCGTCCCGCGCATCAGCCGTCCGAGCACCAGCATCGCGGCCCCGCCGCCGACGGCGATGGCGGCGTGGATCGCCCAGAAGGTCGCGGGCGTGACCACCTCGTAGAGCCCGCCCAGCCGCCCGCTGACGGTGCTCCCCAAGAAGATCGCGAGGTAATAGACGCCCATCATCGTCGCGTTCACCTGGGCGGGCGCCACGCGCGAGAACAGCCCGGTGATGGTCGGCGAGAAGAACAGCCAGCCGATGTTCGAGGCGAGGTGGAAGACGATCGCCCAGGCGAGCGGCGCGCGCCCGTCCGCACCCGCGACGTATTGCGCGGCCGACAGCCACAGCGTCGAGACGCCGAACAGGAAACAGCCGATCGCGATCTTGGTGACGTCGCCCGGCTCGCGGCCGCGGCTCGCCTGCCGGCGCCACAGCATCAGCACCAAGGGCAGGCACAGGAACGGCGACAGCCCATCGATGGACTGCAGCCACGGCACCGGCATGGTCCAGCCGCCATAGCTCAGCCGCACGTGATCGCGGACCCAGAGGTTGTAGGTGTTCCACACCTGGCTTTGCGCGATCCAGAAGGTCGAGGCCACCGGCACCATCGCGGTGAGATAAACGATCGCGCGCTTGTCGTGCGCGGTCAGCGGCGCGCGCGGCGCCCCGCGCCCATGCAGCGCATCTTCGCCGCGCACCCGCTCCGCCGGCAGGTTGCGGCTGCCCAGCAGATAGAACACCAGCCCCGCCAGCATGCCCACGCCCGCGAAACCGAACGCGATGTGCCAGCCGAGCGACTGCTGCAGCTGGCCCGTGGCCAGGGGCGCGACGAAGGCGCCAAGATTGACGGCGCTGCCATAGAGCTGGAACGCCACGCCGCGGCGGCGGTCGTCCTTGGCATAAAGATCGCCCAGCTGCGGCGCCAGGTTGCCGCGCAAGGTGCCCGCGCCCAGGATCAGCAGCAGCAGCGCCGGCAGGAACGACTGCTCGAAGGCCATGCAGAAATGTCCGGCGGTCATCAACAGCGCGCCCAGCGCCACCGCGCGCGTCCGCCCCAGCACGACGTCGCCCAGGAAGCCGCCGAACACCGGCATCAGGTAGACGAAGCCGACATAGAGCCCGAAGATCTGCGAGGCCAGCGCCTGCACGGACAGCGGCCCGGTCACGGATTCGATCGAGGCGCGCAAGGTGGCAAAGCCTGCGATGTGCTCGATGTGGCCGGGCAGCAGAAGGTACTCGACCATGTAGAGCACCAGCAGCGCCTGCATGCCGTGGAACGACACGCGGTCCCAGAACTCGGTGCCGGCGACGGTGAAGAGTCCGCGCGGATGCCCGAACCGGGTCGCGCCTTCGCCTGCGTCGATCTCCGCTGCCGTCATCGCCCTCGCCCTGCGCCCCCCGATGCGCCTAGAATAGCGCCTTGCGGAGCGCGGGGAAGACGATGAAAGCCATCCGTTTCCATGAGACCGGCGGGCCCGAGGTTCTCAAGCTGGAGGACGTCGCGCTGCCGCCGCCCGCGCCCGGCCAGGTGCGCGTGCGCCACACCGCCATCGGGGTCAATTTCATCGACACCTATCACCGCAGCGGGCTCTACAAGCTGCCGCTGCCTTCGGGGCTCGGCACCGAGGCCGCCGGCATCGACACCGCCAGCGGCGCGCGCGTCGCCTATGCCGGCCCCATCGGCGCCTATGCGCAGGAGGCCAACGTCCCCGCCGACAAGCTGGTGCGGCTGCCCGATTCCATCTCCGACGAAATCGCGGCCGCGGCCCTGCTCAAAGGCATGACGGCGCAATACCTGCTGATGCGCACCTATGCGGTGAATCCGGGAGAGACGATCCTGTTCCATGCCGCGGCGGGCGGAGTCGGCCTCATCGCCTGCCAATGGGCCAAGCACCTGGGCGCAACCGTCATCGGCACCGTCGGCTCCGACGACAAGGTGGAGCTCGCCCGCGCCAACGGCTGCGACCACGTGCTCAACACGCGCAAGGACGACTGGGTCGCGCGCGTGCGCGAGATCACCGGCGGCGAAGGCGTGCCGGTGGTCTATGACTCGATCGGCAAGGACACCTGGGGCGGCTCGCTCGATTGCCTCGCCGTGCGCGGCATGATGGTCAGCTTCGGCAACGCCTCGGGCGCGGTGCCGGCCTTCGAGCCCGGGACCTTGAGCGCCAAGGGCTCGCTCTACCTCACGCGCCCGACGCTGTTCCATTACACAAGGACGCCCGAAGAGCTGCAGCAGACCGCCGACGACCTCTTCGCGGTGATCGCCTCGGGCGCGGTCAAGATCGCGGTGCATCAGCGCTTCAAGCTGGAAGAAGCGCGCGCCGCGCACGAGGCGCTGCATTCGCGCAAGACGACGGGCGCGACGATCCTCATGCCTTAGCGCGCGTGAGGCGCGCGCCGCGCACGAGGCGCTGCATTCGCGCAAGACGACGGCGTGACGATCCTCATGCCTTGAGAGGCAGGTCCTGCGGGATGCGGCCTTGCTGCTGCAGCACCGCGGCGGTGTCGAAGAACTCCGAGCAGGAGACGATCCTGCCGTCCTTGAACTGCCAGCGGTTCACCAGCGGGAAGACCAGCGGCCGCGCGGTCCGCCGGTCGAACAGCGACAGCATGCTGGTCGCCCAGATCACGTCGCCCTCGCCGATCATCTCGACGACCTCATAGCGGCTGATCTCGTAATCGGCGGCGATCATCGACAGCGCCTCGACGACGCCGGCGCGGCCGCGGCGAACTCCGCCGAAACGGTAGTGGTTGGCCAGGCTGTTCGAGGCCCAGACGACATCCTCGTCCAGGGCCTCGTAGATCGGCGCGAAATCGCCGCTCTCATAGGCCACGATCATGCGCCTGAGCGTCGCCTTGTTCTCCTCGACCGACGTCGCGGCCACGGGCTCACTCCGCGGCTTGACGCAGATAGATCGAACGCTTGGGGCGCGCCATCACGCGGGCGACCATCGGCTCGAACGCCGCGAGCGGCATGGTGTCGTAGCCCGGATCGAAGGCGTTCTGGTCGTGACGAGCGCAGAACATCGCGGTGCGCTCGAAGTTCGGATGGCCGCGGAACTGCTCGCGCAGGTTCCGGTCCAGCCCCAGATAGTGGAAGAAGTAATAGCCCTGGAAGATGCCGTGATGCTGCAGCATCCACCAATTCGCCTCGGAGACGAAGGGCTTCAGGATCGTGGCCCCCAGCTCGGCGTGATTGTGACTCGCCAGCGTGTCGCCGATATCGTGCAGCAGCGCGCAGACGACGTATTCTTCGTCCATGCCGTCGCGATGCGCCAGGCTGGCCGATTGCAGCGAGTGCTCCAGCCGGTCCACCGCGAAGCCGCCGCAATCGCCTTCCAGCATCTTCAGATGCGCGAGCACGCGCTTGGGCAGGTCCTGGTTGAAGTGCACCGCGGCGGCGGCGATCTTCATCCAGTCCTCCTGCGTGCCCTCCATCATCGCGTGGAACTGCGCGCGATCCTGCGGTTCTTCGCCCATCGGGTCCTCCGGCTCAGGCGGAGGCAGTGTCGGCTCCGGCCGGTGGCAGGTCAATGCGGCCGCACGTTGTGCGACACCGCTGAGACCGATTCTCAAAACCGCAATTCGGCGCTATCGTCGCAAATCACCTTTGGGGCCGGACATGAGCAAGAACAATCCGCTGGAAGCCGCGTTCGAGAAATTCATCTTCGCCAGCCGCTGGCTGATGGCGCCGTTCTATCTGGGACTGATCGCCGCGCTGGTCGCCCTCGTCGTCGTCTTCGTCCAGGACATCGCGCACGAGATCCTCAAGCTGCCGGAGCTGAGCGAGACCGACATCATCGTCTGGGTGCTGTCGCTGATCGACCTGTCGCTCGCCGCCAACCTGCTGATCATGGTGATCTTCGCCGGCTACGAGAACTTCGTCTCCAAGATGGACATCGGCGACCATCCCGACCGGCCGAGCTGGATGGGCAAGGTCGATTTCTCGGGCATGAAGCTGAAGCTGGTCGCCTCGATCGTCGCAATCTCGGCCATCCACCTGCTGCGCGCCTTCATGGAGGTCGACACCGTCGACGAGCGCAGCCTGCGCTGGAAGGTGATCATCCATCTCGTCTTCGTGGTCTCGGGCGTCCTGCTCGCGCTGATGGACTGGATCAGCGAGAGGGCGGACGAGCATCACTAGTCGATTTCGAGGGGACGCCCTTCCTCCAGTTCCGCGATTGCGTCTTCCGGAACCTCATGGCCTGCGTCGCGATGAAGCCGAAGGTGCGCGATCATTTCGCGCTCGGTCTGAAGCAACAAGCTTGCGCCATCCGAAAGCGGGCATCTGCAACAGCAAATGCCGCCTTTGACGTCGTAATAGACATAGACGTCGCTGCCCCATCCCAAGCGGCACAGCGCCATGCCCGTGTCCTCACGTATTCATGCTGTCGAAGAAGTCGCTGTTGGTCTTCGACACGCGCAGCTTGTCGAGCAGGAACTCGATGGCGTCGATGGTGCCCATCGGCGCCAGGATGCGGCGCAGGACGTACATCTTGGCCAGCGTGCCCTTGTCGACCAGGAGCTCTTCCTTGCGGGTGCCCGATTTGAGGATGTCGATCGCGGGGAACACGCGCTTGTCGGCGACCTTGCGGTCCAGGATGATTTCCGAGTTGCCGGTGCCCTTGAACTCCTCGAAGATCACCTCGTCCATGCGGCTGCCGGTGTCGATCAAGGCGGTCGAGATGATGGTCAGCGATCCGCCTTCCTCGATGTTGCGCGCCGCGCCGAAGAAGCGCTTCGGACGCTGCAGCGCGTTGGCGTCGACGCCGCCGGTCAGCACCTTGCCCGACGAAGGCACCACCGTGTTGTAGGCGCGGCCCAGGCGCGTGATGTTGTCGAGCAGGATGACGACGTCGCGCTTGTGCTCGACCAGGCGCTTGGCCTTCTCGATCACCATCTCCGCCACCTGGACGTGACGCGTCGCGGGCTCGTCGAAGGTCGAGGACACGACCTCGCCCTTCACCGTGCGCTGCATGTCGGTCACCTCTTCCGGGCGCTCGTCGATGAGCAGCACGATCAGGTAGCACTCGGGATGGTTGGCCGCGATCGCCTTGGCGATGTTCTGCATCATGATCGTCTTGCCGACGCGCGGCGGGGCGACGATCAGGCAGCGCTGGCCCTTGCCCAGCGGCGAGACGATGTCGATGACGCGGCCGGTGCGGTCCTTCACCGTCGGATCGGGCAGCTCCATCACGAAGCGCTCGTCCGGGTAATAGGGCGTCAGGTTGTCGAAGGCGACCTTGTGCTTGATCTTCTCCGGATCCTCGAAATTGATCGTCGAGACCTTGAGCAGCGCGAAATAGCGCTCGCCGTCCTTGGGCGAACGGATCGGGCCTTCGACGGTATCGCCGGTGCGCAGGCCGAATCGGCGGATCTGCGACGGCGAGACGTAGATGTCGTCCGGGCCGGGCAGGTAGTTGGATTCGGGCGAGCGCAGGAAGCCGAAGCCGTCCTGCAATGTCTCGACCACGCCCGCGCCGGTGATCTCCACGTCGCGCTCGGCGAGCTCTTTCAGGATCGCGAACAGCATGTCCTGCTTGCGCATGGAGGATGCGTTCTCGATCTCGAGACTCTCGGCGAAGGCCAGAAGGTCGGTCGGGGTTTTGGACTTGAGATCCTGCAGCTTCATGGCTTGCAGGCCGTCTTGGACAGTCATGAAAAGTACACCTGGTAACGTGGGAGATCGGGTCCGGTTTGCCGCGAACGCCCAAGGGCCGTGCGCGAGGTCATCATCGGAAGATTGATCGCATCGCGCCGGGTTTCCCGGATCAAGCGTCTCGCGCTTTCGCGCTCGGCCCGCCTGCGATGCTTGGGGAACGGCCCTATATAGCCCTATTTCGCGGGGATGCAAATAGGGCCCAAGCCGAACGATCTCAAAACGGTTTCACGATTACCAGGATGACAATCAAGGCCATCAAAAGCGGCGGAACCTCGTTCAGCATGCGATAGAAGCGCGCGGGCTTGTCGTTGCGGTCCTGGGCGAAGGCGCGCACCCGCCCCGCCAGATAGCCGTGCACGCCGGACATGATCAGCACCAGGGCAAACTTCGCCTGGAACCAGTGCTCGCGATAGGCCGCGGTGAGGAGGGCGAGCGTCAGCCCGAAGATCCAGGTCGCGATCATCGCCGGATTGACGATCACGCGCAGCAGCTTCTTCTCCATCACCTTGAAGCGTTCGGACTCGCTCGAGCCCGGCGCGGTCTCGGTGTGATAGACCAACAGCCTGGGCAGATAGAACATCCCCGCCATCCAGGCGATGACGCTGATGACGTGGAACGCCTTGATCCATTCCAGATGGTCGGAGAGGAACCTCATGGCCCAGAGCCTTTGTCGACTTCGTTCAGCACCAGTTGCGCCAGCGCCTGGATGAATTCCGGCCGCGTGCCGACCGTGGGCACGCGCAGATAGTCCGCCGTCCCCGACGCATGCGCCAGTTCGGCATAGTCCATGTCCAATTCTACCAGGGTCTCGGAGTGTTCCGAGACGAAGGCGACGGGTGCGACGATCAAGCCCAACCCCGCCTTGCCGGCGCGCAGGATCTCGGCATCGGTCGCGGGTCCGATCCATTTGAGCGGCCCGACCCGGCTCTGATAGCAGACGACGGCTTCCAGCTCGTCCATCCCCAATTCGCGCACAAGCGCGGCGGCGGTCTGCTCGACCTGCGCCTGGTAAGGATCGCCCTTCCTGATCACGCGCTCCGGCAGCCCATGCGCCGAGAGCAGCAGCCGGTAGCGCAGACCGGGTTTTGCCCTGGCCAAGGTCTCGCGGATGTTCACCGCCAGCGCGGCGATGAAGCCCGGCGCGGTGGGATAGCTGGTCACGCGCGCCGTTGGGATCGACAGGCCGCGCGCCGCGCGCTCCCAATCCTTGAACGAGGAGGCCGTCGTGGTGGTCGAGAATTGCGGATAGAGCGGCAGCAGCACGATCCGCTCCGCGCCCCAGTCCTCGACCGCCTTGGCCGCGCCGTCGCTGAAGGGATGCCAGCAGCGCATCGCGACGAAAGCCCTCGCCTCGACGCCCGCCGCCGCCAGCGCCGCCTCCAGCGCGCGCGCCTGGGCCTGGGTCTGCTCGACGATGGGCGAGCGGCCGCCGATCTTTCGATAGATCTCGCGCGTGATCGGCGCGCGGCGCCGCGCGATCAGGCGCGCCAGCGGCAGCCGCACGATCGCGGGCAGGGCGATGATCGCGGGATCGCTGAACAGGTTGCGCAAATAGGGCTCGACCGCGTCCGGGCCATCCGGTCCGCCCAGATTGAACAGCACGACGGCGAGCTTCACCCGCGCACCCGCTTCAGCATCCGCTCGACATGCGCGATCGGCGTTTCGGGCAGGATGCCGTGGCCCAGGTTGAAGACGTGCGGCTTGCCGTTCGTTGCAGCCAGGATGGCATCGATCGCCGCGTCCAGCGCGCGCCCCCCCGCGATCAGCGCGATGGGATCGAGATTGCCCTGGATGACGCAAGGCAGGGTCTTCGCGGCCCAGCCTATCGGCGCCGCGGTATCGAGCGAGACGGCATCGACGCCTGTCTCCGCCGCATAGCGCTCGTAACCGGCCAAGGTCGCGGCCCGCGGAAAGCCGATCACCAAAGCCTTGGGATGGATTGTGCGCAACTTGGCGACGATCTTCCTCGTCGGCGCGACCACCCAGCGCTCGAACATCGCTTCCGGCAAGCCCGAGGCCCAGGAATCGAAGATCTGCACCGCATCGGCGCCGGCCTCGATCTGCCGTGCCAGATGCGCCGCCACGCACTCCGCAAGCAGGTCGAGCAGCTGCTCGAAACTCTCGGGATCGCGATAGCCCCAGAGCTTGGCGGCCTTCTGCTCGTCGCCGCCTTTGCCCGCCGCCATATAGGTCGCCAAGGTCCATGGCGCGCCGGCAAAGCCGAGCAACGTGGTCTCTTGCGAAAGACTGCCGCGCACCAATCGCAACGCGTCATAGACCGGCGACAGGCTGTCCGCGTCGAACGTCAACCCGGCGCCGGACGCGATCGGCGCCATGCGCGGCCCGACCCCGTCCTCGAACGTCACCGCCATCCCCAGCGCCGCCGGGATCACCAGTATGTCCGAGAACAGGATCGCCGCGTCGAAGCCGAAGCGCCGGATCGGCTGCAATGTCACCTCGGCGGCCAGCTTTGGTGTCATGCACATGGTCCAGAACGAACCCGCCCTGGCGCGCGTCTCGCGATATTCCGGCAGATAGCGCCCGGCTTGGCGCATCATCCAGACCGGCGGTCTGTCGAAACGCTCTCCCTTCAGCACAGCGATCAATCTCTTCTCACTCAAAACAAGACTCCTAAGAAGGTTGGTGGAGAAGATGTTGGACCTGTGAGCTGTGGAGGAAGTTGAGGGTACTTGCTTTCTCTAGGCCGGTCGATCAGGCGAAACAAGCAGGTGGCGCGGCGGGTGATGCCGGGCCGTCGTCGCGAAGGCTGGGGATCGCGCTGTTGGAAACGCGCGAATTTGTTCGCGGCTTGGGCTAATGTGCATGGCTGAGCCCGGGCTCTGGGCATCGATGGGATGGATTTGTGGGTAACGCTTTTCACGTGCACCTGGTTTCCGACGCCACGGGCGAGACGCTGCATGCGATCGCCAAGGCGGCCTTGGCGCAATTCGAAGGCGTGGAGGTGCACGAGCACGCCTATATGATGGTGCGCAGCCGCCGCCAGCTCGAGCGCGCGGTGGAGCACATCCGCGACGATCCGGGGCTGGTATTCTTTACGCTGGCGAGCCTCGAGCTGCGCGGCGAGCTCATCGCGCAATGCGCGCAGCTGTCGATTCCCTGCCTCGACGTGCTCGAAGGCCCGGTGGCGGCGATGCGCCTGTTCCTGGGCGCCGCCGAAACGCATCGCCCCGGCGGCCAGCACGAAGTCGACCATCGCTATCTGCAGCGCATCGAGGCGATGAACTTCACCATCCAGCACGACGACGGCCAGTCGCTCGATTCGATCGACGAGGCCGAGGTGATCCTGGTCGGTGCCAGCCGCACCTCCAAGACGCCGACCTGCGTGTATCTGGCGATCCGCGGCGTGCGCTGCGCCAACGTGCCGCTCGTGCCGGGCATCCCGGTGCCGGCAGCGCTGCTCAAGGCATCGCGTCCGCTCGTGGTCGGATTGTGGGCCTCGGCCGAACGGCTGATCCAGGTGCGCCGCAACCGGTTGTCGACGATGGGCGAGGCCCGCGACACCGACTATGTCGAGCTCGAGGCCGTGCGTGCCGAGATCACCCAGACGCGCCGTCTCTACGAGCAGCACGGCTGGCCCGCGATCGACGTCTCGCGCCGCTCGATCGAGGAGACCGCGGCCGCCATCCTCAACCTGATGACCGAGCGTCAGGAGCAGCCGGCGTGACGCGCTTGATCCTGGCCTCGGCCAGCGCGAGCCGGGCGCAGATCCTCACATCCGCCGGCGTTGTCTTCGACGTCGTGCCGGCCAACGTCGACGAGGACACGGTCAAGGCCTCGGTCGAGGAGCCGCGCGCGGTGGCCGAGGCGCTCGCCTCGCTGAAGGCCTTCACGGTATCGGCGTCGCATCCCGGGCACCTGGTGCTCGGCGCCGACCAGGTGCTGGTGCTCGAAGGTCGCATCATGAGCAAGGCCCCCGATCTGGCCACCGCCGCGGAGCATCTGCGCCGGTTGCGCGGCAGGCGGCATGTGTTGATCTCGGCGCTGGCGCTTGCCCGCGGCGGCGCGCCGGTCTGGCGGCATGCCTCGGTCGCGGCGCTGACCATGCGCGACTTCAGCGATGCCTTCCTCGACGACTATCTGGCGCGGGAAGGCGAGGAGGTTCTGGGCAGCGTCGGCTGCTACCGGCTGGAAGGCCTGGGCGCCCAGCTTTTCGAAACGGTCGAGGGGGATTATTTCTCGATCCTGGGTCTGCCGCTGCAGCCGCTTCTGGGCGCGCTGCGCGGCTTTGGCGTGATCTTGGCGTGAAGATTGGGACATGAAGCTTGCCGGTGTCATCGGATGGCCTGTGGCGCAGAGCCTGTCGCCACGCCTGCACGGCGTCTGGCTCGCCGAACACGGCATCGACGGCGCCTATGTGAAGCTGCCGGTGAGGCCTGAGGACGTCTCGGTCGCGATCCGCGGATTGCAGCGCATAGGCTTTGCCGGTGTCAGCGTGACCGTGCCGCACAAGGAAGCCGCCTTCGCCGTCGCCCATCGTGTGGACGAAGCGGCGCGCGCGGCCGGCGCCGTGAACCAGCTCGTCTTCCGCGACGACGGCGAGATCGAAGGCCTCAATACCGACGCGACGGGACTGGCCGCGTCGCTGGCCGAGGTGGACTTTGCGGGCAAGCCGGTCGTGCTGCTCGGCGCCGGGGGGGCGGCACGCGCGGCGAGGGTGGCGCTCAAGGGCGCGCGCGAGATCCGCGTGCTGAACCGCACGCCCGGGCGCCTCGGCGCGCTGGGGCTCGCGCACTGGGCGGATGCGGCCAAGGACGCGGCGCTCGTCGTCAACACCACCGGCGCCGGCATGAAAGGGACGCCGTCGCTCGACCTCGACCTGACGCTGCTGCCCAAGACCGCCGTCGTCTGCGACATCGTCTACAATCCGCTCCACACCCCGCTGTTGAAACAGGCGCGGGGCCAAGGGCTCAAGACCGTCGACGGGCTCGGCATGCTGATACATCAGGCGGTGCCGGCGTTCCGCGCGTTCTATGGCGTCGAACCCAAGGTGACGCCGGCGCTGCGACGCGCGCTGGAAGAGGCATTGGAAGGGGCTTTGGCGTGAAGCGGCCGTTCCTCATCGGGCTCACCGGCTCCATCGGCATGGGCAAGAGCGAGACCGCAAAGCTCTTCGCGCGGCTAGGCGTGCCGGTCTACGATTCCGACGCCGCGGTGCACCGGCTCTACGAGAAGGACGGCGCCGCGGTTGCGCCCATCGAAGCGGCTTTCCCGGGGACGGTGGTGGACGGACGCGTCGACCGCGTGCTGTTGAGCAAGGCCGTCGGCGGCAACGAGACGGCGTTCAAGACACTCGAGGCCATCGTCCATCCCCTGGTGGGCGCCGAGAACCGCAAGTTCCTGGAGCGTCATGCGGATGCGCAGATGGTCGTGCAGGACGTGCCGCTGCTGTTCGAGACCGGCGGACACGCGCGCATGGACGCGGTGGTGGTGGTGAGCGCGCCGGCCGAGCTGCAGCGCGAGCGCGTGCTGGCGCGGTCCGGCATGACGCCCGAGAAGCTCGACCACATCCTGTCGCGCCAGATGCCCGACGCCGAAAAGCGTGCAAAAGCCCATTTCGTGGTTGAAACCGACAAGGGGCTGGAGCATGCATTCGAACAGGTGAAAACCATCGTCGAAGCCGTCAAAGCCCGCCGCCATGCGTGAGATCGTCCTCGATACCGAGACCACCGGCCTGGACCCGAACGACGGGCACCGGGTGATCGAGATCGGCTGCGTCGAGCTGATGGATCATTTCCCGACCGGCCGCAGCTTCCAGCGCTACTTGAATCCCGACCGCGACATGCCGGCCGAGGCGCAGCGCATCCACGGCATCTCCACCGAGTTCCTGGCCGACAAGCCGCGCTTCGCCGAGATCGTGGAGGAGTTCCTGGAGTTCATCGGCGACGCGCCGCTGATCATCCACAATGCGAGCTTCGACCTGAAGTTCCTGAATTCCGAGCTGCACCGCCAGAGCCGCGGGCCCATCCCCATCGCGCGCGCCGTCGACACCATCGACATCGCCAAGAGCAGATATCCGGGCTCGCGCTATTCGCTGGACGAGCTGTGCAAGCGCTTCTCCATCGACCTGTCGGGCCGCAGCCTGCACGGCGCCCTCCTCGACGCCGAGCTGACCGCGCAGGTCTATCTCGAGCTGATCGGCGGACGGCAGAAGCGCCTGCTGCTGTCGCCGGTCGACGAGGCGGTGGCGATCGTGGGCGAGATCCGCGTCGCGCGCCTGCGTCCCGTGCCGCTCGCGCCTCTCATCAGCGAGGCCGAAGTCGCGGCCCATGCGGCCTTCGTCGCCAAGGAGCTTGGCGAGGACGCGGTGTGGAGCTGGGGCGCCGCTGCTTCTTGAGAAGCTTGCAGAGCCGCTATTTCTTGAGCGGCGCTATCATGATCGTGGCCGTCGCGGTCGCGATCGTCTTGCCGGACGCGGTCGAAAGCTTCGCTTCCAGGAAATTGATCTGGCGCCCGCGCTTGAGCACGGTGGCTTCGGCGATGTGACGTCCGGCGCCGCCTTGGGAGAGATAGCTCACCTTCATCTCCAAGGTCGGCGCGATCTCGCCCCATTTCAGCACCAGCCCCGCCGCGACGGCCAGCACGTCGTCCATCACGCAGGCGATGGCACCGCCATGCAGCGCGCCGAAGCGGTTGAAATGGGGCTCGCCCAGCTCATAGGCGATACGCGCGAAGCCGGTCTCGGCGTCGATCTCCAACAGCTCCTGGTTCAGCCAGGCCGAGCATGGCGCCTGGCGCTTCAGGATCGCCTGGATGTTGGCGGGATAATCGGCCGCGCGCGCCGGATCGATGGCCTGGCGGCTCATGGCTTGAGCGCCTCGGCTTCGATGCCGGTCATCCTGCCGCTGTTCTCGTCCAGCAAGACGCTTGCGACGGGCGCAAGCGTCTTGCCGTCGTCGCGGTAGAAGACGAGCGTGTAGCCTGGAAAATCGCGCCACCCGACGGAAGGATGGCCGATGCGCACCAGATAAGGCTTGCCGCCGATCACGACGGGCAGGTCGTCCCTGTCGTTGCCGACATTGTTGTCGGTGTCCGGCTCGAGCTTGGCGCCGAAGGCCGGGATGGTGTCCTCGCGAACCGGAAGCGTCCCGGCCAGCGTCATGAGCCGCGCCTTGTCCGCGGGCCCGGGCTTTGGGCCGAAGGCGAAAGCCTTCTTCGCGGCTCCGGCCTCGTCGCGGGCGCGCGCGATGGCGGGCGCGAGCTTCGCGATCGCGGCCTCGGTCAGCGGCGCGTCCTTGGCGCGGAATATCTTGGTGACGCGATAGAGCGTCTCGAAGCGCGCCCGCACGGCGCAGGCGGCACCCCATTGGCCGTTCTCGAACGCCGCCAGCCTGAGATCGACGTCGAAATTGCGCGGCGCATGCCGGTCGGTTGCGGCGAAGACGGTCTTGCCGCCGATGCGCGCCAGGTTGCCCTCGCTCCTATAGCACTCGACGATCGGCCCTTCGCTGTCCTCCGACATGCCGCCATAGAGCGCGGCCGGCGCGTCGGGCAGCCTGTGGCCGTCTTGGAAGAACACGAAGGCCGCGCAATGCGCGGTGCCGCCCATGTCGCTGAACGCGTGCACCGGATTTGCCTTCAGCGACCAGACCTGGTCGCTCTCGAAGGTGATGTCCTTGACCGCCGCCGCAAGGCCTGCGTCCATGCCGTACTTTGCGACCAGCGTTTGCACATAACTGCCGGACTCCTTGGAATCGCTGTCTTCGTCCGACGCGGTCGCGATCTCGGCGAAGCCTTGCTTCGCCAGTGCATCGAGCGGCTGCAGCTCCAAGCCCGCCTTGGTGAAAGCCGGATCGGCCCGCAGCCGCGCGGCGATGTCGTCGCACAGACCGGCGGAAGCCGGCGGTGCCGCTGACGAAACCGGCGCCGCCGCGAACAGCACCGCACCCGCAGCCAAGGCCGGCGCGAACCGTCTCACGCCCAGAACGGCTCCAGGCGCCGGAAATCGTCCCAGCGCTTGAGCGCGCTCTTGCCCAGCCGCGCCGCGCGCGCGCGGTGCCAGCCGTTGATGAGCCCCGACGCGAAGAACAGATCGGCCTCGACGCGCGGCGCCATCGCGTCGCCGCCGGTGAGCTGCGCCAGGATCGCGCGCACCTGCCCCGAATCGTTGATCTCGCCCAGGATGTCCTGGAGCTCTTTCAGATGGCCGATATAGGTCTTGACCTTCTTCTTCCTGAACAGCGGGCCATAGAACTCCGCCGCATAGCGCAGCTTCTTGAGCGAAATGCGCAGGCGGTGGCAATCGCGCTGCTCCAGCGTCTTCAAATGCCGCCCGCGCTTTCGCGCCTTGACCAGGTATTCGTCGAGCCTGAGGCCCGCGACCGATTTGACCGGCGCGCGCATCACGCTGCGTCCGGTGAGATCGCTCACCGTCCAGGCGCGGTTCTGCGCGGCCTGGGCCACGTCGTTGTGCAGGCTGGTGAACTCGGCGCTGGCGACGCGCTCGACGACCTGGTCCCAGGCCTCGCGCCTGGCCTGGCCCAGCCGCTCGCGCAGCAGCGAGAAGGCCGCGTCCTGGCCCAGCGCTGCGACGGTGGGCTCGAACAGCTGCTCGGTGAAGACGTCCAGGTCGCGCGCCGGCGCGATCTTGGAGCTGAAGGCCTTGGTGCGCTCGAGCAATGCGCGTTGCTCCGGCGTCTGGAACTCCTCGCCGAAGGCGCTGAACGCGACCGCCAGACGGCGCAACCCGACGCGCAGCTGGTGCAGCCCCTCGACCTCGCGCGAATGCATCACGGCGGTGACGTTGGCGGTGACATGAGCATGACAGCCCAGCAGCGTGGCGCGATAGGCCTCTTCCACGCTCATGCCTTTGCGGATCTTGAGCGGGCGCGCGCTGACCGCCAGGGCCTGGAAGTCGAAGGCCGGCGGACGGCTGGTGGTGCGGATGGTGGCGGGGCGGGGCTCGTCCATGTGAGCGTCAGTCTAGCTAAACCGTGCGCACCGGCAATCCCGCTCGGGCAAGCGCCTGCTTGGCCTCGCCGACGGTGGCTTCGCCGAAATGAAAGATCGAGGCGGCGAGCACCGCGCTCGCATGGCCGTCGCGCACGCCTTCGACGAGATGGTCAAGGTTGCCGACGCCGCCCGAGGCGATCACCGGCACCGGCACGGCATCGGCCACCGCGCGGGTGAGCGCAAGGTCGAAGCCGTTCCTCGTTCCGTCGCGGTCCATGGAGGTGAGCAGGATCTCGCCGGCGCCCAGCCGTGCCACGTCGCGCGCGTAAGCCACGGCGTCGAGCCCGGTCGGGTTGCGCCCGCCATGGGTGAAGACTTCCCATGTGCCGGGCGCGGTCTGTTTGGCATCGACGGCGACGACGATGCACTGGCTGCCGAACTTCTCCGCCGCTTTGGCCACCACGCCGCGGTCGTTCACCGCCGCGGTCATGATCGAGACCTTGTCGGCGCCGGCGAGCAGCAGCGCACGGATGTCGTCGAGGCCCCTTACCCCGCCGCCCACGGTCAAGGGCATGAAACAGACCTCGGCCGTGCGGCGGACGACGTCGAGCAGGGTGGAGCGCTTCTCTTGGCTCGCGGTGATGTCCAGGAAGCAAAGCTCGTCGGCGCCCGCCGCGTCATAGACCATCGCCTGCTCGACCGGATCGCCCGCGTCGCGCAAGTCCACGAAATTCACGCCCTTGACGACGCGGCCGTCCTTCACGTCCAGACAGGGAACGACGCGGACTTTCAGCATCGTGAACGCTCGTCATCGGGCAGCACCGAGACAAAGCTCATACCGCAGGAGTCGCTGTCCTTGAGACCGGAAAGTTCGTCCGGACTCTTGATGTGATGAACGACCATGGCAGCGCCGCCGCCTTCGAGCTGGGTCTGCAACGGCGTCGTCCATCGCGATGTCAGCGCGAAGAGAGTCCCCGCGAATTCTCCGCTTTCGACCTCGAACAGCAACGCCGTGTCCCATCCGGGTCCGGCAAACCATGGCCGGGTGGTCTGGCGCAGCGCGAGTTTCGTTCCGTAGAACGGGCAATAGCCGTCTCCGCCCGCGAGCAGGACTCTCCAGGGCGCGCTCATCGCGCCCTCGCCATCGCGGCGACGCTGAACAGCGTCTTGCCGCAGACCGCTTCCGAAGGGACCGCGGTCGTCTTGGTCAGCGCCTCGGCTTCGAGCAGAAGGTCGAGCGCCTCGCCAAGGCGCGCCTCGTTCCAGCGCTGCGCCTGGTTCTTGAACGACGTGGTGCGCGAGAAATGCACCGGCGGGCGCAGTCTGCGCATCGCCTCGTCGGCGGAGCCGCCGCGCCGGGCTTCGGTGGCGACCAGCAGCACGCGCTGCAGATGCGACATCGCCTGGCGCAGCACCTGGATCGGCGAGGTGCCCGCGACCCAAAGCCGCTCCAGCGCCAGATCGAGGCGGGCGAGGTCGCCCATGCCCATTGCGTCGATCGCCTCGTCGACGCGCGCCTCGGCCTCGTCGCCCATCACCGCGCGCACGTCGTCGAGCGTGACGTCCTTGCGGCCGTGGCAATAGAGCGCGAGCTTCTCCAGCTCGCGGCGCGTCACGCCGCGGTCGGAGCCCAGCCGCCCGACCGCGTCCTCCAGCGCTTCGGACGAGATCGCGAGGCCCTCGGCCTTCAGCGTATTGCGCACCACGTCGAACAGGTCGCGCGCGGTGTCGGGATAGCAGGCGATGGCGGCGGCGTTGTCGGCCTCCTCGAAAACCTTGCGCAGGCCCGTGCCCTTGGCGAGGTCGCCGCCCTCGACCACGATCAGCGCGTCGCCCTTGGGCTCGTCCAGGAAGGCCTCGAACAGCTTGGCCAGCGTATTGCCCGCGCCGCGCACGCGCACCACGCGCCGGCCGCCCAGCATCGAGAGCGCCTGCGCCTCGTCGGCCAGCCGCGCAGGGTCCGAAGCGAGCGCGGAATCGTCGAGGTCGCTGACGCGGAACGCGTCGCCCAGGTCGTCGACGACGCTTTTCATCAGGTTCTCGGCGCGCTCGCGCACCAGTCCGGCATCGGGGCCGAAGACCAGCGCCGCGACCAGGTCCTTGGGCGGCTTCAGCGCGTAACGGTCGGCGTCGGACGATTTGACGATCATTTCGCGCGACGCGATGCGGCCTTCCGGGCTTGCGCGAAATAGACCGCCAGGTCGGTGCGGATGCGATAGGCGATGTCCTCGGCCGCGCGCTTGTCGGCGTCCTGCTGCGCGACGAGGGTCGCGTAAGGCGAGGTCACCACGTTATAGGCCGACAGCCCCGTCTCGACGCCCTTGGTGACGACGGTGTTGGTGGCCTTGTCGGTCAGCTCGTAGGTCACCGTCAGCATGTCGTTGTAGCGCGTGATCGCCGCGTCGTTCTGGATGGCGATGCCTTCGGACTTGGTGGCGAGGGTGACGCGCAGCCGATAGACGCTGTCCGACGAGCGGCCCGAGGCATCGAACAGATCGATCAGGTTGTTGCGCAGCTCGTAGCCGAGCTTCTCGGGGATCGGCTCGACATAGATCGCCTGCAGCTTGTCGGCGGTGCCCGCCGTCGCGCCCCAATCGCCGTAGAGCGGATGGAAGCCGCAGCCGGCGAGGCCCCCCGCGGCAAAGCCGCCGATGCCGAGAGCGAGAAGGACTGCAAACGCGTTTCTCATACGACGATGTTCACGATCCGCTTGGGCACCACGATGATGCGCTTGGGGGTCTTGCCCTCCAGCGAGCGTAGCACGCCTTCGTCGGCCATGGCGGCCTGTTTCACCGCGTCCTCCGGAGCGTCGGCGGCGATGGTGACCTCGCCGCGGCGCTTGCCGTTCACCTGCACCGCGATGGTGATGGTGTCCGATTTGACCAGGGCGGGGTCGCACCTGGGCCAGGGCGTGTCGACGACCATCGTCGTGTGGCCCAGCGCCTGCCAGCAGCTCTCGGCCAGATGGGGCATCATCGGCGCCGACAGCAGCACCAGGGTCTCCAGCGCCTCGCGGCGGTCGGCGGGGGACGCCTTGGCGTCGATGGCGCCGGCGAGCGTGTAGATCTGCGCCACCGCGCGGTTGAAGCGCAGGTGCTCGATGTCGTCGGTCACGGCGGCGATGGCGCGATGGCTGGCGCGGCGCAGCTCGGAGGCGCCGTCGGCGTTGCTGCCCGGGGAGGTAAGCTCGCCCGCCTCGTCGACCAGGCGCCAGATGCGCTGCACGAAGCGCCAGCAGCCGGCCGCGCCTTCGTCGGTCCATTCGATGTCGCGCTCGGGCGGGGTGTCCGAGAGCATGAACCAGCGCACCGTGTCGGCGCCGTAGCTGTCGATGATGGTCTCCGGCGCGATGACGTTCTTCTTCGACTTGGACATCTTCTCGGAAGAGCCGGCCGCGACTTCGACGTTCGTGCCTTTCAGATAGGCCTTGCCGTCGCGCTTCTCGATCTCGTCGGGCGTGACCCATTCGCCGGCCGCGTTCTTATAGGTCTCGTGGCAGACCATGCCTTGGGTGAACAGGCTCGCGAACGGCTCGTCGACCTTGGCATAGCCGAACTGGTGCAGGCCGCGGGTGATGAAGCGCGCATAGAGCAGGTGCAGGATCGCGTGCTCGATGCCGCCGATATACTGGTCCACCGGCAGCCAATAGGCGGCCGCCTCGGCGTTGACCGGCGCCTCGCTGGTCGGATCGGCGAAGCGCGCGAAGTACCACGACGAATCCACGAAGGTGTCGCAGGTGTCGGTCTCGCGTGTCGCGCCGCCGCCGCAATCTGGGCAGGTCGTGTGCTTCCAGGTCGGGTGGCTCACCAGCGGATTGCCCGCGCTCTCGAATTTCAAGTCGTCGGGCAGCAGCACCGGCAGGTCCCTGGCCGGCACATAGCCGCACGTGCCGCAGCGCACCATCGGGATCGGGCAGCCCCAGGGCCGCTGGCGCGACACCAGCCAATCTCTCAGGCGGTAGTTCACCTCGCGCTTGCCGCGGCCTTGCGCCTCGATGCGGCGCGCGACCTCAGCCTTGGCCTCGTCGACGCTCATGCCGTCCAGGAAATCCGAATTGGCGAGCTTGCCGGGGCCGGTATAGGCCTCGGCGCCGACCGCGAAGGTCTGCGGATCGGCGCCGTCGGGGATGACGACGGGCAGGACTTCCAGGTCGTATTTGCGCGCGAAATCCAGGTCGCGCTGGTCGTGCGCGGGACAGCCGAAGATCGCGCCGGTGCCATAGCCCATCAGCACGAAGTTCGCGATCATGACGGGCAGCTCCCAGCTGTCGTCGAAGGGATGGACGACGCGCAGGCCCGTGTCGAACCCCATCTTCTCGGCCGTCTCGATGGCGGCTTCGGACGTGCCGGTGCGGTGGCATTCCTCGATGAAGGCGGCGACGTCGGCGCGTTCCGCGGCCAGCTTCGCCGCGATCGGATGATCCGGCGACAGCGCCACGAAGCTCGCGCCGAACAGCGTGTCCGGACGGGTGGTGAAGATCTCCACGCCCAAGGTCTTGTCGCCCGCGAAGTCGAACTTCAGCCGCAGACCTTCCGAGCGCCCGATCCAGTTCTTCTGCATCAGCCGGACCTTGTCCGGCCACTTGTCCAACCCGTCCAGCGCGCAGAGCAGGTCGTCGCTATAGTCGGTGATCTTGAAGAACCATTGCGAGAGCTTCTTGCGCTCGACCGGCGCGCCCGAGCGCCAGCCGCGGCCGTCGATCACCTGCTCGTTGGCCAGCACCGTGTGATCGACCGGGTCCCAGTTGACGTCGGCCTCGGCGCGATAGACCAGCCCCGCCTTGAAGAACTCGATGAACAGCTTCTGCTGCTGCGCATAGTATTCCGGGTCGCAGGTGGCGAACTCCCTGGACCAGTCGATGGCCAGTCCCATCAATTTGAGCTGGGCCCGCATCGCCTCGATATTGGCATAGGTCCAGTCGCGCGGACTGACGCCGCTGTCCCGCGCCGCGTTCTCCGCCGGCAGGCCGAAGGCGTCCCAGCCCATCGGGTGCAGCACGTTGAACCCCTGCGCCTTGCGGAAGCGCGCGATGACGTCGCCCATCGTGTAGTTGCGCACGTGCCCCATATGGATGCGCCCCGACGGATAGGGGAACATCTCGAGGATATAGGCCTTGGGCCGGCTCGAATCGTTCGACGCGGCAAAGGCGTTGCGGGCGGACCACTCCGCCTGCCAGCGCTTCTCCGATTCCTTTGCGTTGTAACGCGCCATGATCTTGTCCTCTGCCGGGGCGCTTGAGCCCCGGTGGGCAAGGCTTAGCGCTGTCTCAAATCAACTTCTAGGGGCGACGGAGGCAAGTCGAAGCTCGCGGGCGCGCGTCAGGATCGCGTCCTCGAGCTTGGTCGCCGTGTCGGCATTGACGCTCGAATCCACCCAGCCCTCGTTGGACCGGATCTGGCGGAACACCGCGATCTTGATGCCGTCGGCGCGCAGGCGGCGGTCCAGGATGTAGATCGTCACCTTCAGCCGCTCGTTGACGTTGGAAGGCGCGGAGTACCACTCGGTGATGATCACCCCGCCGAACGGGTCGGCCGAGGCCAGCGGCATGAAGGACAGCGTGTCGAGGGTCGCCTGCCACAGATAGGAGTTGACGCCCACCGTGCGCGTGGTGCCGCCGGCGATGGCGGTCGTGCCGCTCTCGATGTCGCCGATCTCGTTCGACGAATGGCCGCAAGCCGCCAGGGCGAAGGCGCAGAACACGAAAGTCAGCAGGCGCTTCATATGATCTTTCTCGACTTTGTCCGTCGCCAGGTCCGTCGTCAGGGTCCTTCGTCAGGGCACACCGCCCTGGCGCCGTTCCAAACCCCCGTTACCGGCATGGGCTTGGCTTATACTGGGCGAGCAGCGTGTGCGCAACGTTACCGCCATGTCCATGAAAATGCGGGATAATGGACATTCCGGGGCACGGCCCATAGGGTGCCGCGGCTGGGGAAGTCGAGTGGGATCATGAAGCGAATTTGGCTCGTTTGCGCGGGTGCCGGCATGCTGGCCGGCCCGGCCGGGGCGGTGGACTTGAGCGACTGGAGCGTCGCGCCTTACGAGACCACCATCGGCGACGACCTGATCTTCAAGCTGCACGGCCAGGCCGACGGCTCGGCCTATGTCTCCGACCAGCCCGCCGCCCCCGGGCTCGACGACGGCGGCGCGACCGGGGCGGCGCAGGTGGCGGCGAGCCTCGAGCGCGATTACGACAGCGGGCTGGTGCTGGCGCTCAAGAGCACCTTCGAGGTCTATCACGACCGGTTGTCCGGCGATAACTACGGCAGCGACTTCGTGCAGAAGGTCTACGGCCAGATGCAGACCGGTCTCGGCCGTGTCGAGATCGGCAACACCGACGGCGCGATCTACGCCATGGCGGTGACGGGTCCCACGGTGGAAGGCTTCACCTCCATCGACAATCCCAACGTCACGTTCTTCCGCGACCCGTCCGGCCACGCCTTCGCCGAGCAGTTCGCGCTCAACAGCGCGGTCGAGACCTCGCTCAACTACGCCAAGATCTCCTACTACACGCCGCGTCTCTTCGGCGTGCAGCTCGGCGCCTCGTTCACGCCCTCGGAAGGCAAGGACGTCGTCCCCTTCGCGAACACGGGGCCGCGGGTCGACGACCGCCAGACGAACATCTGGGAGCTGGCGGCCGGCTACAGCAACTATTTCGGCCCGCTGCAGGTGCAGGTCTCGGGCGGCTGGTCGACGGGCCACGACGATCTCAAGACCGCGGGCCATGCGGGGCTGACCGATTGGAGCCTCGGCACCGAGCTCGACTACGCGCTGAACGACGACTGGAAGCTCGCGGTCGGCGGCGCCTATCGCAGCGCCAATGCCTATCGCTTCGACGTCAACAGCGTGTTCGATTCCGGCGAGACCGACAGCGCGCATTTGAGCGCCACGCTCACCCACGGCTCGTGGATCCTGGGCGCCGAGCTCGGCGACGGCACCGCGGAAGGCCGCTTGGGCGCCGCCACGCTCGGCCTGCATGCGGCGTCGGCGACCATCGGCTACGTGCTGAACTCGAACCTTCAGCTGAATGTCGGCTGGGAGCAGTTCGCCTATCACCGCGACGCGGGCACGTTCTACAACGGCCGCGACCGCATCAAGATGAACGCGGGCTTCCTCAACTTCGAATTCAAGGTGTGAGCGCTTTGATCGCGGCGATGCCGGCGAAGCCTGACAGCCGGGCTGCGTTCGCCGCATCGATCCCGCCCAATGCGATGACGCGCCTGCTCGATTGCCGCGCGATCAGGTTGGCGCGCAGCGGCGACAGCGCCGCGCGGCTGGGGTGGCTTTCGGTCGGATAGACCGGCGACAGGAACATCGCGTCGCCGCGCGACAGCATCAGCGCGCGCAGCGAATGCGCCGCGGTGGTGATCAGCAGACGCGGGAACCGCGCGCGCCAATGGCCGGCTTCGCGCGCACGCGCTTCCGGCAGGTGGACGCCGTGCGCGCCCAGACGCACAGCAAGCAGCGGATCGCCCGCCACGATCACCGTCACATGGCGCAGCTTCAACAGGGCACGCGTCAGCGGCGCCGGGTCGCGGCGGCTGCGCACCACCACCATGCTGCCTTCGGGAAGCGCGCGCGCCGCGGCCAGCGGATCGGGCAGGCGCGCGTCGTCGGTCATCAGGACCAGGCGGCCGCCGGCTGCTGCGGCCGCTCTTGCCAATCTCGCGCGCGCAAGGCTATCGCTCACGGATGTCCCAGGAGGCAGAGAATCTCGCCGCCATCCTCGCGCGCATCGACGCGGCGCGGAAGGGCGCGATTGCGCCGGCGCCGTCCACGCGGCTGATCGCGGTCAGCAAGACCCATGGGCCCGAGCGTATCCGGGCGCTGCTCGAGGCCGGCCACCGCGTCTTCGGCGAGAACCGGGTGCAGGAGGCGCAAGGCAAGTGGCCGGCGCTGAAGTGCGAGTTCCCCGACACCGAGCTGCATCTGATCGGACCCTTGCAGACCAACAAGGTGCGCGACGCGGTGGCGCTGTTCGACGTCATCCACACGCTCGACCGTCCGAAGCTGGCCGACGCCTTGCGCGCCGCGGAGCGCAAGCCCGACCTGCTGATCCAGGTGAACACGGGCGAGGAGCCGCAAAAGGCCGGTGTCGCGCCCCTCGAGGCCGCGGGCTTCATCGTCGCGACGAAGGGTCTTCCGGTCAAAGGCCTGATGTGCATCCCGCCGGCCGGGATTGCGCCGGCGCCGCATTTCGCGCTCCTGGCCAAGCTCGCGCGCGAGCACGGCCTGCCATGGTTGAGCATGGGCATGAGCGCGGATTTCGAGATCGCGATCCGCTTCGGCGCCACGCATGTGCGGGTGGGAAGCGCGCTCTTCGGCGAACGCGACTATTCGGCCAGCGCCGACACCGTCTTGCGATAGGCGAACAGCGCGCGCTGCTGAAGCTCCGGATCGATCCCGTTCTGCGCCAGCGATTGCGTCAGCGCCTGTTCGGCGGGTGCGGCAGAGGTGGCCGGTATCGGCGCCGACGCGGGCGCGGGTGCGGATGCCGGTGCGGGCGCCGGTGTAGATGCCGGTGCACGCGTCTCGGCCTTCGCCACTTCGGTGCCGACCGCGATGGTTTCGTGATGGCCGGTGAACCACGACAGCACCGTCTCGCCGAAGCTCTTGCCGGTCGCCGCCTGGAAGCCGGTATCGGCCAGCGACGACAACAGCCCGACCGGGCCGCCATAGAGCGCGTCGCCGACCAGCTTCTCGGGCGTGTCGATCCTGTCGTGGGTGATCGCGCGATAGAGCGTGCTCACCACCGGCAGATGCTGCAGCGGATTGACGATGTCCAGGAAGTCGCCGAACGAGAAGGGGTGCTTGGCAGGTGCTGCTTGCAAAGGCTGACCCGCGGGGGCCGCATGCGCCGCGTGGATCGAGAAGGAGCTGCCGACGAGGTCCATGGCCGCTGCCTCGCAAATGTCCTGCCAGCCGGAAAACCGCAGGATTGCCCGGCGAAATGGCCCCGGCCACGGACCGCGCCCGGCAGGAATTGCCGCTTACAGCAGGTGCCCGCCCTTTTCGGCCTTGGTCCTCAAGTAAGCGCTGTTGTGCGCGTTCGCCGGGAAGGCATGGCGCACGCGCGCCGCGACCGTCACGCCGGCGGCCTCCAGCGCCGCCACCTTGTCGGGGTTGTTGGTCATCAGCCGCACGGAGGTGTAGCCGAGCAGGGTCAGCATCCGCGCGGCGATCGCGAAGCGCCGCTCGTCGGCTGCGAAGCCCAGCCGCTCGTTGGCCTCCAGCGTGTCGAAGCCCTGGTCCTGCAGGCGATAGGCGCGCAGCTTGTTGATCAGCCCGATGCCGCGGCCCTCCTGCGCCAGATAGAGCAGCACCCCGCCGCCCGCCTTGGCGATGGCTTCGACGGCGCCGCGCAGCTGGCTGCCGCAGTCGCATTTGAGCGAGCCCAGAAGATCGCCGGTGAAGCATTCCGAATGCAGCCGCGCCAGCACCGGCTTCTTCGTCGGCGGATGACCGATGAGGATCGCGTAATGCTCCGGCCCGCCGTCGCCGGCGCGGAAGGCGACGAGCTCGGTCTCTTCGGCGCCGTCCAGCGGCACGCGCGCGCGCGTTACGATCGTCAGTGTACGCACCACTTCGTCGTCATAGGAGAGGATGTCGTCTGCGGCGACGGCCTCGGCGCCGTCCAGCGTTCCGCGCCGCACGATGCAGGCGGGCAGGAGGCCGGCGAGCTTGGCGAGCTTGACCGCGGCTTCGGCCGCTTGGGGAAGCGCGTCGCGCGACGTCTCGAACGGGCCTTTCAAGGGGAAGTCGAGATCGGCGGTCGGATCGGCGATGGCGCGCGCCTCGCGCATGCTCATGCCGCGGGGAAGGGCCAAAGCCACCAGCTTGGGCGTATAAAGCCTGATCTTCAGCGTGGCCGCGCGCGCGTGGGTGAGCAGCAGCAACGCGTTCTGGCCCGCCAGCGCGGCTTGCGGCGCGGTCTCGACCGCCCAGGCGACCAGGCTCGGCTTGCCCTTGATGACGATGCCGCGTCCCTGGCGCAGCGCATCGGCCGCATGCGCGACGCGGTCGAGCGCAGAAAGGGTTGATCTTCTTTTTGTGAGCTTGGGAGGCTTGCGCATGTCCTTCCCACATACACCCGCGCGAGGGTAGACTTACAGCCCTTCGAAGGACCCCCTCATGCCCACGCCCAAGCGCGTTCTCCTGGTCGACGACGATACGATGCTCCGCTCTTCGCTGGCCGAACAGCTCGCCCAGGAAGATTCCTATACGGTGGTGGAAGCCGGCAGCATCGAAGAAGGCCGCGCGCGCGCGCAGGACGGGCTCTACGAATTCATGATCCTCGACATCGGCCTGCCCGACGGCGACGGCCGCATGTTCTGCCGCGAGCTGCGCGATGCCGGCATCAGCTGCCCGATCGTCATGCTCACCGCCGCCGACACCGACACCGACACGATCGAGGGCCTGGAATCCGGGGCCAACGACTACGTGACCAAGCCGTTCCGGTTCGCGGTGCTGATGGCGCGCGTGCATGCGCATCTGCGCAGCCACGGCCATAGCGAGGACGCGCAATACCGCATCGGGCCCTACACCTTCCGCCCCAGCGCCAAGCTCCTGATCGACGACGCCGCGAAGAAGATCCGGCTGACCGAGAAGGAGACCAACATCCTCAAATTCCTGCACCGCTCGGGCGAGACCGTGCCGCGCGAGACGCTGCTGCATGAGGTGTGGGGCTACAACCCGGCCGTCACGACCCACACGCTCGAGACCCATATCTACCGCCTGCGCCAGAAGATCGAGACCGACCCCAGCCGGGCGCGGCTCCTGGTGACCGAAAGCGGCGGCTACCGGCTGATGCCCTGATCCGCTCCGGCCGCCTCCCCGGAATGGCTTGATATGCGCTATTGACATGGCAGGCATGCGTTTCTACTAGTCTGTACAGCACTAGTGTGAACATCATATCTGCTCATCAGAACGCAGAACACGTGCGCCCCAAGGAGGGCTTCGAGCCATGGCCAGTCAATTGAAATCCATCCTGTGCGGAGCGGCGGTGGCCGCTTTGCTGGTCCTGCCCGCGGCGGCAGGCAGCGGCGACTGGACCATCGGCTCGTGGCAGGGCTACCAGGCCAGCGCGCTCAAGGTCGACAGCCTCGTCGGCAAGCTGCGCGTCGACGTCAAGCCGCAGGACAGGATCAGCGTCCAGGTCAACGGCAACAAGGACCGCGTCCAGCACGTGAAGGTCATGACCAAGGGCGGCACCCTCGTCATCCAGGGCGAGAACGAGGAAGGCGTGTGGGACTGGAAGAACTGGTTCAATTTCTCCGAGCACGACATCGACAGCAAGGGCCTCGACATCCGCGTCGTGGTGCCCAAGGGCACGGCGGTCAAGGTCGAGGACATCGTCGGCGACGCCACCATCGGCGACACCGAGGGCGACCTGGGCTTCGAAGCGGTCTCGTCGGTCTCCACAATCGGCCGGGTCAGGAACGCGAAGATTTCGATGGCCGGCTCCGGCAAGATCCAGATGTCGGACGTGATGGGCGACCTGCATCTCGAGATCGCGGGCTCGGGCAACGTCAAAGCCAACTCGGCCAAGAGCGTCAGCGCGGACATCGCGGGCTCGGGCTCGGGAAGCCTGGGCGCGATCAACGGCGGACTCGATCTCGACATCGCGGGTTCGGGCGATTTCAACGCCGCCAAGGTCAACGGCCCGGTGCGCGTCGATATCGTCGGCGCGGGCTCGGTCAACATCCCGCAGGGCGTCGCCAATCCGCTGCATGTCGACATCATGGGCGCGGGCAACTTCGTCTTCGGCGGCGAGGCGGTCGATCCGCATATCAGCGCCGTGGGCTCGGGCCGCGTGAAGCTGCGCGCCTATAAGGGCCGCATGGACAGCGACGGCATGGTCGACGTGCAGATCGGGCCGGAAGGCTTTCCCTCGCCGCCGCCGGCGCCACCCGCTCTGCCTGCTCCGCCCGCGCCCCCCGCGCCGCCGCGGCCGCACTGAAGGTTTCTCTCGGGCGTGCCCGAACCCCCGTGCTCGATGAGCGCGGGGGTTTTGCTTTTGCGGAGTGCCTACGCGCCGTGTCGGCTATAATCTTCCAGATTCAGGGAGACCTTCATGGCCAAGAAGCCGGCAACCGTTCGCCATCTGCGCTGGCTTATAGAGCGGCGCGGGGAAAACAACGTTGTAGGACTCAAGCTTCTGACCTTGTTCGAGAACTATGGCGAGCTCATCAACAAGCGGCCTCATGCCGTCCGGGCGCAGATGCTGGTGGGAGTCGCCTTCTCCTTGTGGCGAGCGGCTTTCCTTTCCGAAACGCAAGGGAACATCGAAGGCAAGGTCAAAGACGCTGAGAATTTTCTGCGCAAGATGCTGGCGGACAACACCATCGGCTTTTCGCACGACATGGAATTGAGAGAATGGAGCGCGAGCTACTACATTCAAAACGCGCGTAACAGCCTCAGCGACCTTGGACGAAGCTGGAGCGACGATAGGCTTCGTTCGGTGCAGCCAAAGGGGCGGAAAAGCTCCAAGTCGTGGTGGCAGGCGGCTCACGAGGCTTTTGTGATCGCTGTCACTCGATTGGAATCGGAGCTGGAGGAAGCTGCCGAGAAATAGATATCCGGCTCACTCGTGCCGCAGCGCCTCGATCGGGTCGAGCCTTGCCGCGCGGCGCGCGGGGAAATAGCCGAAGCCCACGCCGACCAGCGCGGCGAATCCCACCGCGATGACGACCACGCCGGGCTGGAAGACGAAGGGCAGCTTGAGCGCGCCCGCGATGGCGGCCGATCCGCCCAGGCCGATCAGCACGCCCAAGACGCCGCCCAGCGCGCTCATCACGATGGCCTCGATCAGGAACTGCAAGAGCACGTCGCGCTCGCGCGCGCCGATGGCGAGACGGATGCCGATCTCGCGCGTGCGCTCGGTCACCGACACCAGCATGATGTTCATGATGCCGATGCCGCCGACCAGAAGGCTCACCGCCGCCACCGCCGACAGGAAGGCGGTCAGGATCGTCGTCACGCTGGTGAGCAGCTGGGTGATCTCTTTCAGGTCCTGGACGTCGAAATCGTCGACCTGTCCCGGAATGATGTGCCGGCGCTCGCGCATCAGCCGCTGGATGCGGTCCTTGGCGCTGGGGATGTCGGATTCCTTGGCGACCGAGACGCGGATGACGTTGACCTCGGTGTTGCCGGCCAGCCTGCGCTGCACGGCCTTCAGCGGCATCAGGATGATGTCGTCCATGTCCTGGCCGAAGATCGCGGTGCCCTTCGAAGACATGAATCCGATGATCTCGCAGCTCGCCTTGTTGATGCGCAGCCGCGCGCCCACCGGCACCTGGTCGCCGTACAGTTCCTTGCGCACGGTCTGGCCGACCAGGCACACCGACTTGCCGCCCAGGATCTCGGCAGCCGAGAACTCGCGGCCCTCCTCGACGTCCCATTTGCGGCTGCGCAGATAGGCGTTCGTCGTGCCGTTGATCTGGGTGGAGTGGTTGCGGTTGCCGTTCACCGCCACGCCCTGCACGGCAAGCTCCGGCACGACTTCGGCCAGGCCCGGCACTTCGCGCTGGATCGCATCGACCATCGACATGTCGAAGGGCACGACCGCGGTCGGCGGGCCGCGCTGCTGGCCGGGAACGATGAGCAGCATGTTGTCGCCCAGCGAGCCGATATCGGCGGTGACGCGCTTGGTCGCGCCCGCGCCCAGGGTCACCATCAGGATCACCGCCGAGACGCCGATGACGATGCCGAGCGTGGTCAGCCCCGCGCGCAACAGGTTGTTGCGGATCTCGCGCAGCGCCAGCAGAAGGGCGTTCATGATCATCGGCGCGTATCCGATTGGAAGAGGGCGTCAACGGTCGTTGTCGCCGCGCCCGGCAGGAAGACGCCGTTCGCCATCGTCATCGGCGCGTATCCGATTCGATGAGGCCGTCGCGGAAGCGCACCTGGCGCCCCGCATAACCCGCGACGTCCTCTTCATGCGTGACGAGCACGATGGTCAGCCCGCGCTCCTGGTTGAGCGAGCGCAGAAGCTGCATGATCTCATGGCTCTTGGCGGTGTCGAGATTGCCCGTCGGCTCGTCGGCGAAAACGACCGAGGGCGAGCTCACCAGCGCGCGCGCGATGGCGACGCGCTGCTGCTGGCCGCCGGAAAGCTCGGCCGCGGTGTGATCCCAGCGGTCGGCGAGGCCCACTTGCGCGAGCGTCTCGCGTCCCAGCCGCTTGCGCTCGCCGCTCTTCACGCCGCGATAGATCAGCGGCAGCTCGAGGTTCTCGAGCGCGGTGGTGCGCTTGAGCAGATTGAAGCCCTGGAACACGAAGCCCAGATAGTGCCGGCGCAACAGCGCGCGCTGCTCGCGCGACATCGCGCCGACATCGGCGCCGCGGAAGTAATAGTTGCCGCCGGTCGGCGTATCCAGGCAGCCCAGGATGTTCATGCAGGTCGACTTGCCCGAGCCCGACGGGCCCATCACCGCGACGAACTCGCCGTCGTTGACCGCAAGGTCGATGCCGGCCAGCGCCGCGACCTCGGCCTCGCCCGAGCCGTAGATCTTGGTGACACGGCGAAGTTCGATCAGCGGCTGCATCGCCTCAACCGCCTGGCTGCTTCGGCTTGTCGAGCTGATCGGTGACGACCATGTCGCCCGCCTTCAGATCGCCCGACAGGACCTGCGTCATCCGTCCGTCGCTGGCGCCGGTCCGGATGTCCTTCGCGGTCAGCTTGTCGCCGGTCTTCACCCAGACGCGTCCGGCATTGACGCCGTTCAGCTCCGGCGGCGGCGGCGGCGCCTGGTTCTTGATCTCGTCGGGCGGCACGAAGCGCAGCGCCGTGCCGGGCACGAGCAGCGCGTCCTTGATGTTGGCGGCCTCGATCTCGGCGGTGGCGGTCATGCCGGGCTTGAGCAGCCCGCCTTCGTTCTGCACCAAGAGCACGCCCTGATAGGTGACGACGCCCTGCACCGTCTTGGGCGCGTTGTGGATCGAGATCAGCTCGGCCTTGAACTTGCGCGAGGGATAGGCGTCGACATTGAAGGTCGCATGGCTGCCGGCATGGACCAGGCCCACATCGGCCTCGTCGATGTCGACGTCCAGCTCCATCTGGTTGAGGTCGCTCGCGAGCGTATAGAGCACCGGCGTCGTCATCGCGGCGACCACGGTCTGGCCGACCTCGACCTTGCGGTCCAGCACCACGCCGTCGATCGGCGAATAGATCGTGGCCTTGGACAGCATGGTCGTGTCCTGGTCGACCTGCGCGCGGGCCAGCCCCACGCCGGCCTTGGCGCGGGCGAGGTCGCCGGAGGAGACGTTGAGCTGCTCCTTCGACAGCGCATTGCCCTTCTCCAGCGCGACATAGCGGTCGTGCGTCTGGCTCATCTGCGACAAGGTCGCCTCGGCCTGCGCCAGGGTGGCGCGCGCCTGCTGCAGCTGGGCCTTGAGCTGGTCGGTATTGATGCGGGCGAGCTCCTGGCCCTTCTTCACATGGTCGTTGAAGTCGACACCCAGCACGTCGATGCGTCCCGACACCTCGGCGCCGACATCGACCTGGTTGCGCGGGGCCAGCGTGCCCGTCGCGCTGACGGTGACCGCCAGGGTGCCGCGGGTGACCGCTTTGGTCTCGTAGCTGTGGGGGGACGCCGGCTTCAGGACGAGGAACGCCACGATCAGGACGGGAACGCCGATGCCGATCAGCCACCACATCCGGCGGCGCCAGCGCCGGTTCTTGCGGCCGATGCCCAGCCGCCCCGCCATCTCTTGATCAGGAACAGGTGCGTTCACGTCGTAAGCTCCCCAGCCGGCGGACAGGATGTTGGGTGGACCTTGGGGCTAGTCAAGGTGGTCGAGCGACCGCCGCGCAAATAGCGGGTGAATATTGGGCAAGCTTGTTTAACGCGCGTTAACCCTTCGCGCCTAGAACGGTCCCCATGGCACAGGACCGCGCGCGCGCCAGGACGAAGCGGACCGCCGACGGCGGCCACGCCGCGCCGCCGCCCGCCGCCCCGCCGCCGCCGCCCAAGCCCAAACGGCGCCGCGCATGGCCTTATGCGCTCGCGATCCTGCTGGCCTGGGGGATCATCTTCGGGGCGGTGTTCTTCTCGCGGTTCCTGTCGAATCTGCCCGACGTGAACACCCTGCTCGCCCAGGGCCCGTCGCAGGACATCACCCTGCTGGACGACCAGGGCCGGCTGATCGCGCGTCGCGGCTTGACGCAAGGCGCGCTGGTCGACGTCTCGACCCTGCCCAAGCACGTGCCCGATGCCTTCATCGCCATCGAGGATCGCCGCTTCCGCGAGCATATCGGGCTCGACCCCGTGGGCCTGGTGCGCGCGCTGTTCCAGAACATGTCGGCCGGGCACGTCGTGCAGGGCGGCTCGACCTTGACCCAGCAGCTCGCCAAGAACCTGTTCCTCGATCCCGGGCGCAACCTGGAGCGCAAGACGCAAGAGGCGATGCTCGCGCTGTACCTGGAGAGCCGCTATTCCAAGGACCAGATCCTCACCCTCTATCTGAACCGCGTCTATTTCGGCGCCGGCGCCTACGGCATCGAGGCCGCGGCGGAACGCTTCTTCGGCAAGCATGCGAGCGAGCTCACCCTGCCCGAGGCCGCGATGCTGGCGGGCAGCGTCAAGGCGCCGGCCAAGTACAATCCGCTGAACGATCCCGACGCCTCGATGGAACGCGCTTTGGTCGTGCTCAAGGCGATGCGGGACGCGGATTTCATCGACGAGCGCACGCGCCTTTCCGCCGCCGCGACCCGGCCGCATGTCGTGCGCGGCAGCGGCCATGCCGGCGGCGGCTATTTCACCGATTGGATCGTGTCGCAGATCCCGGGCTATATCGGCGAGAACAACGAGCCCATCGTCGTCGAGACCAGCTTCGATCTCGACGCGCAGGCTGAAGCCGAACGCGCGGTGGCGCAGGGCCTCGCCGAGCAGGCCGAGAAGCTGAATGCAGGGCAAGCGGTGCTCATCGCGATGACACCCGATGGCGCGGTACGCGCGATGGTGGGCGGGCGCTCCTATGCGCAAAGCCCCTACAACCGGGCGACCGAAGCGGTGCGCCAGCCGGGCTCGGCGTTCAAGCCTTTCGTCTATCTCACGGCCTTCGAGCATGGCCGCACGCCGTCGGACGTGATGAACGACGTGCCGGTCAACATCCATGGCTGGAAGCCCGACGACTACGAAGGCAAATACGAAGGCGAAATCTCGCTGACGCGCGCCTTCGCCAAGTCGTCGAACTCCATCGCGGCGCAGCTGACCGCGCAGCTCGGGCCCAGGACGGTCGCGCGCACGGCGCACCGTCTGGGCATCGCGTCCAATCTCGACATCAATGCATCGCTGGCGCTGGGCACCTCGGGCGTCACGCCGCTCGAGCTGGTGACGGCCTATGTGCCGTTCGCGAACGGCGGGCAAGGGGTCATCGCCTTCGGCATCCAGCGCATCCGCACCGCCTCGGGCAAGGTGCTGTGGGAGCGCAAGAGCTCCGGCCCCATCGCGGTGATCAAGCCCGCCAATGCGGCGGCGATGACCTCGCTGATGGTGGCCACCGTCGAGACCGGCACCGGCAAGGCGGCGCGTCTCACCGACCGGCCGAGCGCGGGCAAGACCGGCACGACGCAGGATTTCCACGACGCCTGGTTCGTCGGCTACAGCGCCGATCTCGTCTGCGGCGTGTGGATCGGCAACGACGACAACACGCCGATGAAGCACGCGACCGGCGGCGGCTTGCCGGCGCATATCTTCAAGACCTTCATGGAGAGCGCCGAAGCCGGCCTGCCGTCGAAGCCGCTGGTCGGCACCGAGACGCCGGTCGCGAGCCTTCCCGCCGCAGGCGACACCGCAGCACCTCCGGAGCCGTCGTCGGGCGACGACATCTCGAAGTTCCTCGACAGCCTGTTCGGCAAAGGCGACGAGCATTGACCCATACGAGCCGCCAAGTGATTGGCCAATGCGCCTGCGGCAAGGTCAGGCTCGAGGTCGACGTGCCGGTGTTCTGGGCCTGGCACGACCATTCGGAAGCCACGCGCCGCGCGCAGGGCTGTGCCTATGCGACCTATGTCGGCGTCTGGAAGAGCAAGCTGCGCATCGCCAAGGGCGCCACGCACATCGCGACCTATGAGGACAAGAAGCGCAAGACCGTGCGCAGCTTCTGCGCGGCCTGCGGCACGCCCTTGATGTACGAGCGCGGCCATTCGCCCAGGATGATCAACCTGCCGCGCGCGCTCTTCGCCGGACGCGTCGGCCGCGAGCCGCGCTATCACATCGCGGCCGAAGCCTCGCCCGAATGGGCTTACGCGCAGGAACCGCTGGTGCCGCTCAAAGGCTATCCGGGCGTGATGTGGGACCGGCGCAAGAAGAAGCCCAAGGACGAAGGGCTCGAGGATTTCCTCACTCGCTTTCCTTGAGCAGCGTCTCCAGCTTGTCCTTCCACACCGCGGCCCAGGTATGAGTGCCGTGGCCGTGGGTCGCCTCGCTGACCGGGATCAGCACGAAGGTGCCGTGCTTGATTTCGGGCGCCAGCTTCTCGGCGATGCCGAGCTCGGGCGGATTGATGAAATCGTCGGCCGAGTTGATCCACATCACCGGCGCGGTGATGGCGCCAAGCTTGCCCGACGGGTCGTAGTTGCGCGAGGCGTCGACCTGATAGAGGAAGTCGTTGGCGTCGAGCGATTTCAGGTAGCCGTCCACGGTCTTCTCGACATAGGCGTCGACGCCGTCGCGCGTCGGATAGGCCTTCTGCATCACCAGCGGCGCCGCGCCCGCGATCATCAAAAGGTCGGCCGCGGTGCGCAGCCCTTCGCGCGGCGGCGTCTTGTATTCGCCGCCGTTCCACGCCGGATCGTTCCGAATCGCGTCGGTCGTCATCTTGCGCCACATCCGGTTGCGGCCGGCGATCTGCACCGGCAGGCAGGCGAGCGGCATCAGGGCGCCGGCGAAGTCGGGCCAGGTCTCGCCCCAGACGAAGGACTGCATGCAGCCCATCGACGTGCCCATGATCAGGCGCAGATGGGTCACGTGCAGTCCCTTGACCAGCATCTCGTGCTGCGCCGCGACCATGTCGTCGTAGTCGTAATGCGGGAACCTGGCGTGCATCCCATCGCTGGGCTTCGACGACTTGCCGTGCCCGATGCCGTCGGGAAGGACGATATAGTACTTCGCCGGATCGAGCAGCCCGCCGGGCACGAACAGCACGTCGGCGAATTGCGGGCGCAGGAATTGATGCCCGTCGCCGCCGGTGCCGTGCAGGATCATCACCGCGTTGTCGACGTGGCCCTTGCGGTCCTTGTGCGGCCTGCCGAGCGTGGTGTAGTGCAGGCGCAGCTCGCCCATGCTCTCGCCGGTGCGGAACTTGAAATCATGCGCGACATAGTCGCCTTCGGTCGTGGCCGGTGCGGCCGCGGCCGCGGTGACGAACAGCGAAAGCGCGATGGCGGCGCGGACCATGACGGCCTCCTGAAAAGGGCCGCAAATCTGATCCGCAGCGATGCCCTCGTCAACCGAAGGTGTCCTAGCCGAACGTGCCGTGGCCGAACGTGCCCTGGCCGGACGTGCCGTGGCCGAACGTGCCCTAGCCGAACGTGAAAGAGTAGGCCTGCACGCCGGGGTCGAGGAACTCGATCTCGAAGGTGCGGTCGGCGACCGGTCCGCTCTGACGGATGAGCTGGTAGAGGCGCTGCGACGTCACCGTGCCGTTTCCATCCGCATCGGTGTCCATGCCGTGCGCGTCGCCGGGCGGCTTGCCGTCGAGCGTGACCTTGAAGCGCACCGGCGTCTTGCCGTTCGCAGGTCCCAGCACGAAATGCAGGTCGCGCGCATGGAAGCGGAACGCGACCTTGCCGCCGGGCTTGTTCAGCACCGTCATCTGCGGCCCGATGGTCCAGCTGCCGCCAAGGGCCCATTGGTTGAGGTTCAGGCCCGGCGGGACCGCATAGTCCGACGGCTTGTCGGTCGCGACGTGGGCGCTGGCGAAGCTCTGGCCGCGGTCGTAGCCGACATAGGTCTCGGGCGAGCGGATGTCGTCGATATCGGCCGAAGCCTCGGCGCCCTTTGCGTTGGGATCGACGGAGCCCGCGGGCAGGTCCGTCTGGCCGGCCTCCTTCAGCAGCTGCCGGATGATCGCCTCGGACTTGTCGTAGTCGCCTTCTCCGAAATGATGCGCGCGGATGCGGCCCTGCGCGTCGATGAAGTAATGCGCCGGCCAGTACTGATTGTCGAACGCCTGCCAGATCTTCAGGTCGGCATCGAGCGCGACGGGGTAATGGATGTTCAGATCCTTCACCGCGCGCTCGACGTTGCCCAAGTCCTTCTCGAAGGCGAATTCGGGCGCATGCACGCCGATCACGACCAGCCCGTGGCCTTTGTATTTCTCCGCCCAGGCGCGCACGTAAGGGATGGAGCGCAAACAGTTGATGCAGGAATAGGTCCAGAAATCGACGACCACGACCTTGCCCTTGAGCGCGGCGCGCGTCAGCGGCCCCGAATTGATCCAGGCGGTGGCGCCGGAAAGCTCCGGCATCGTGCCTTCTACCGCAAGATCGCTTCCCGCGATTTTGGCGGCTTGGGCGCGTTTCGGCGGATTGACCTTCTCGATCAGGCCCTGCTCCAGGCTCGCGGTATTGGCGAGCGACAGGCGCGTCAGGAACCCGGTGTCCCAGCCGAGCGCGATCGCCACGACGCCCAAGAGAACCAGGGCGCCCAGGCCGCGCCTGACCCATTCCCCGGCGCCGAGCGAGCGCTTCATCGCGGCGAAGACGCGTCCGCCGATCAAGAGCGCCACCGCCAGCGAGGTCGCCGCGCCCGCGGCATAGGCGAGCAGCAGAAGCGTCGTGCTGGCGCTCGCGCCCTGGATCGCGGCACCCGTCAGCACCAGGCCCAGGATCGGTCCCGCGCAGGGCGCCCAAAGCAGGCCGGTCGCGACGCCGAGCAGCAGCGACGATCCGATGCCCGAGCCTTGGCCTTGGGAGAGCCGGTTGCCCAAGGCCACCAGCGGCTGCGTCAAGCGGTCCGCCAGCGACGGCAGCAGCAGGGTGAGGCCGAAGAACGCCAGCAATATCAGCGCCAGAATGCGCCCCCACTGGTTGGCATGCACCGCCCAGCCGCCGCCGACCGCGGCCAGGGTCGCCACGGCGGCGAAGGTCAGCGCCATGCCGATCAGAAGCGGCAGGCCGCTTCTCACGAAAGGTTGATCGGCCCGCGCGAAGACGAAAGGCAGCACGGGCAGGATGCAGGGGCTGAGGATCGTCAGCACGCCGCCGAGATAGGAGAGGATCAGAAGGGTCATGGCCGAGATACGGGCGTCAGGGCGAAGAAGTTGCAGCCAGGGCGATGGATCGGGCTCATGGCGACGCCGTCGCCGCGGCCACGATCGATTCCGCTTTGGCGAACAGTGCCGGATCGATCTCGAGCCCCGAGGCGCCGGCATTGTCGTCGACCTGTTCGGGCTTGCTGGCGCCGATGATGGCCGAGGCGACATTGGGCTCGCGCAGCACCCAGGCGAGCGCGAACTGCGCCATCGAGCAGCCGGCCTCCAGCGCCAGTGGCTTCAGCTTCTGCACCGCCTCCAGCACCGGCCGCTCGGTCAGGCGGCCGATGAAGCCGCTCATCTTGTCGCTCGAGGCGCGCGAGTCCGAAGGCGGCGGCGTGTCGGGCGAATATTTGCCGGTCAGAACGCCTTGGCCGAGCGGCGACCACACGATCTGCGAGATGCCGTTGGCGGCTGAGATCGGGATCACCTTCTTCTCCGGCAGCCGCCACAGCAGCGAATATTGCGGCTGGCTGGAGACGAAATGCTCGACGCCCGCCATCGCGACCGCGTCCTCGATCTGCTTGGGCGACCATTCCGAAAAGCCGATCCAGCGCACCTTGCCGCTCTGCTTGGCGCGGGTCAGCGCCTCCATCGTCTCGGGCAGCGGCGTGTTCGGGTCGTAGCGGTGGCATTGATAGAGGTCGACGTAATCGGTGCGCAGCCTCTTCAAGGAATCGTCGAGCTGCTTCTCGATCTGCGTGGCGGACAGGCCCTGGTTGCCGCCGCCCATGTCGCCGAAGACCTTGGTCGCCAGCACGTAGGAGTCTCGCTTTCGCCCGGCCAGCGCCTCGCCCAGGAAGCTCTCCGCGGCGCCGCGGCCATAGACGTTGGCGGTGTCGACGAAGTTGATGCCGAGCTCGAAGGCGCGCTCGACGCAAGCGAGCGCCCGGCCGCGCTCCACGCCGACGCCGAAGGTCAGCCACGACCCCAGCGAGATTTCCGAAACGGAAAGGTCGCTCGCGCCGAGCTTGCGGTACTTCATGGGGAGATCCTTCACGGGGGGGGCCTCGCCCAGTCTGCGCTGCCCACGGCGCAAAGTCACCCGCGGTCAAGTTTTTGACGCGAGGGATCAAGGCGCATCCGTGCATCGGCCCTTATCTGGAGACGGAAAGAGAGGGCACCGAATGGTATCGCTGTTTCGTCTTTACGCGCTCCGGGCGCTCTACCTGTTGATGGCGGTAGGGCAAGGCGCGATCCAATGGCCGCTCATCCTTCATCACGCCGCCCCCTGGAGCATGATGAGCGGCGTAGCGCATGCGCTGCTGGCGGCGCTATCGCTGATCGCGCTTCTGGGCCTGCGCTATCCGCTCAAGATGTTGCCGCTGCTGCTGTTCGAGCTCGCCTGGAAGACGATCTGGCTCGCCGGCATCGCGCTGCCGCTGTGGCTTGCCGGGCAGGTGGACGCCGACACGGCCGAGACGGTCAAAGCCTGCCTGCTGGGCATCGTCGTGCCCTTCGTGCTGCCCTGGGGCTATCTGATCGAGAACTATGTGAAGACGCCCGGCGACCGCTGGCGCTGAAATGAGCTGCTGCGCGCTTCCGTGCGCAGGGCTATTTCGCCGCGTAGCGGTGCAGCATGTGGCCCTGGTCGCGCAGCCATTTCTGCGGCCGGCGCGTGTCGCCTATCAAATCCTGGACGATGCGCCAGAACTTGGGCCCGTGGTTCATCTCGCGCATATGGGCGACCTCGTGCGCCACGACGTATTCCAGCACGAAGCTCGGCGCCAGGATCAGCCGCCACGAGAACGACAGCGAGCGCCCCGCCGAGCATGAGCCCCAGCGGCTGGCGGTGTCGCGCACGGTGATGCGCTTGTGCTTCAGCCCGATGCGCGCGGCATGGAACAGCGTGCGCGCCTCCAGTTCCCTGCGCGCCTCGCGCTTGAGGAAATCCAGGATGCGGCGGCTGTGATGCTCTCTGTGGCCGGCGACGCGGATCGTGCCGTCCTCCAGCCACACCGCGCCGCGTCCGCCGTCGCCGTCGCGCACCACGTGCTCGACGCCGCGCAAGGGTATGCGCGCGCCCACGGCCAGCGGCACGGGCGACGGCACGCGGGAGAGCTGGCGCTCGATCCAGTCCTTCTGGCCGCGGGCGAAATCCAGCGCCCGGTCCAGCGCGCGCTGCGACGGCGCGACCACGCTCACCTCGCCGGTGGTGGGATGGACCTTGACGATCAGCCGCCGGGCCCTGGGATTGAGCCGGACGTTGACCTCGACGTCGCGTCCCTCGATCGCCAGAAGCTCGCGCCGCGCCACTTTGCGGGTTGCCTTCACCTTACGCATGGGCTTCCCTTCACACACCGATCCTTTTGGGAAACGCCGATGACGTCACGCCCGCGCTTCCATCTCGCCTTTCCGGTGAACGACCTCGCCGAAGCGCGCGCGTTCTATTCCGGCTTGCTCGGCTGTCCCGAAGGACGCGCGAGCGACGACTGGGTGGATTTCGATTTCTTCGGTCACCAGATCGTGGCTCATTTAAGCAAGGACGCCGCCGGACACAAAGCACATAATCTTGTTGACGGCGAGCAAGTTCCGGTCCGTCACTTCGGCGCGATTCTCACCATGAGCGAATGGCGCGCGCTCGCCGATCGTCTCAAGGAGAAACGCGCGCGCTTCATCATCGAGCCCGACATCCGCTTCGAAGGCGAACCCGGCGAGCAGGCGACGTTCTTCGTGGCCGATCCCAGCGGCAATGCGCTCGAGTTCAAGGCCTTCGACGACGACAGCAGGATTTTCGCGAAATGATTTCCAGATCGATTGCCATGGACATCGGCGGCGTGGCGCTCGCGCTCGTCCTCGGCGCGCTCGGCTTCCAATATTTCGCGCACTTTCCGCCGTGCGAGATGTGCCACTGGCAGCGCTGGCCGCTGATCGCGGCCGCCGTCGTCGGCATCGGCGGAAGCCTTATGATCAAGGGCGATCCGAAATGGCTGGCTTGGGCGACCATCCTTCTGGTCGCGACCTCGGGCGCCATCGGCGCGTTCCAGGCGGGCGTCGAATGGCATTGGTGGCAGGGGCCGTCGGCCTGCACCGGCGCGCGCGTCGTCTTCAGCGGCTTGGGCAATCTGAACGAGCCCGGCGCGGTGCGCTGCGACGTCGCGGCCTGGCGGCTCTTCGGCATCTCGCTCGCGGGCTACAATGCGCTGATCTCGACCGGCTCCGCCGTCATCGGCGCCGTCATGCTGATGCGCCAACGAACACGAAATCGATGAGCCGCAAAGCCCGCCCCACGATGCCCGGCCTTCAGACCTCCGACGAGGTCGCGGCCATGATCCGCGTCGATCACGCGGGCGAATACGGCGCGGTGCGCATCTATGAAGGCCAGCTCGCGGTGCTGAAGAACGGACCCGCGGCCGAGAAGATCCGCCACATGGCGGCCGAAGAGCAGCGCCACCTCAAGACCTTCGACCGCCTGGTCGTCGAGCGCCGCGTGCGGCCGACCGCGCTGGAGCCGGTGTGGCGCGTGGCGGGCTATGCGCTGGGTGCCGCGACGGCGCTGATGGGCGAGAAGGCGGCTTTTGCCTGCACCGCCGCGGTCGAAGAGGTGATCGACGAGCACTATGCCGGCCAGCTCGAGCGTCTCGGCGACGGCGACACCGAGCTGACCCGGACCGTCGCCGATTTCCGCGCCGACGAGATCGCCCATCGCGACGAAGCGCTGGCCAGCGGCGCGGAAGACGCGCCGGGCTATCGCGTGCTCAGCGAGGCGATCAAGGCCGGTTGCCGCCTGGCGATCGCGCTTTCCACCCGGTTGTGACGTCTGCGGCATGACAGAGGATCGCCGTCTGCTGCTGTCCGCCGCTGCAAGTCCCCGCCGCGCCAACGGCGCCGATGCGCTGCCGCTCGCGCGCCTGCTCGGCGCCGCGTTCATGACCGATCCGGTGTTCGACTGGATCGCGCGGCCGGGCCGCAGGCGCGCGGAAGTGATGGAAGAGTTCTTCTTCTGGCTGCTGAAGACGCGCGCGCTTCCCTTCGGCGAAGTCTGGACCAGCGACGGCGTGGTCGCGGTGTGGATCCCGCCCGATGCGCCGGCGAGCCCGGGCGGCGTCGTCGAACAGCTGCGCCTGCTGCCGCTGTTCCTGCGGCTGTGCGGCTTGCCGCGGTTCCTGCGCGGCTCGGCGATGGGCGACGCGATGGAGAAGAACCATCCGAAGGAAGAGCATTTCTATCTGGGCTTCATCGCGGTCGCGCAGCGGCTGCAGGGCATCGGCCTGGGTGCGGCGATGCTGGAGGCGAACTTGAAACGCATCGACGAACGCGGCATCCCCGCTTATCTCGAAAACTCCAATCCGAAGAACACCAGGCTCTACGAGCGGCTGGGATTCGTCGCGCGCCGCAACATCGCGCCCGCCGGCGCGCCGCCGATGATCGCGATGTGGCGTTCCGCGCGGGTGCTATAGGCTCGACGCGCCGAAGGTATCGCAGGCATCCATGTCGCCGCCGTCCAGCCCGCGCTTGAACCAGCGCATGCGCTGCGCGCTGGTGCCGTGCGTGAACGAGTCCGGCACGACCGTGCCCTGCTGGCTCTGCTGGATGGTGTCGTCGCCGACCGCCGACGCCGCGCGCAAGCCGCCCGCGACGTCGCCTTCCTGCAGGATGTGGAACTGCTTGTTGGCGCGGTTCGCCCACACACCCGCATAGCAATCGGCCTGCAGCTCAAGACGCACCGAATTGCCCTCGGCGCCGCGCGACTGGACGTCCTGGTCGTGCATCCGGCCCATCAGGTCCTGGATGTGATGGCCGTATTCGTGCGCGATGACATAGGCCTGGGCGAACTGGCCCGGCGCGCCGAAGCGGTCGGCAAGCTCGTTGAAGAAGCTCAGGTCCAGATAGACGTGGGCATCCTCGGGGCAATAGAACGGCCCCGCCGCCGACACGCCCGTGCCGCAGCTGGTCGGCGTCGCGGTGTCGTAGACGGTGAGCGTGGCGGGCGTGAACGCGACGCCCTTCTCCTTCAGGATCGGCGTCCACACGTCCTCGGCCGAGCCCACGATGCGCCGCGCGAAGTCGAAAGCCTTGTCGTCGCTGCGCGGCTCGCCGGGGTTGGTCGAGACCGGCGCGCCGGTTCCCATGCCGTTCAGGATCTGGCTCGGATCGATGCCGAAGAAATAGGCCGCGGCCAGAGCGATCAGGCCGACGACGATGCTGCCGCCGCCGAAGCCGAACCCGCCGCCGCGGCGGTCCTCCACGTTCTGCGTCGAGCGCAGGTCGTCGATGCGCATGAAATCGTCCTTAGGAAATGGCCAGGGTTAACAACGCGCGAGCCTGGCAAATGTTACGCCTCGAGCAACGGCAGCAGCCGGCAGGTTTTGAGCGGCCGCATCGTTGTTACGGCTTCAGCAGCCCCAGCCGCACCAGGCTCTCGGCGGTGGCGACCAGCGATTCCTCGTTGGAGCGTGGCTCCCAGCCCAGCATGCGCCGCGCCTTTTCGTTGGTCGCGTTCCGGTTCTTGCCGAGCTCGGGCAGGATCAGCTTCACCGCCGGATCGCGCAGCGAGGCCAGCCACACCAGCCAGTTCGGAAGCTCGCGCGTCGGCACGCGTTTGGCGGCGTCGCCCATGCGGGCCTTGAGGATCTCCGCGATGCGCTTCATCGAGATGAAGTCCTCGGCCACGGCCAGGAAGCGTTCGCCCTTGGCGGCCGGATCGGTCATCGCGCGCAGGTGCAGGTCGGCCACGTCGCGCACGTCGACGCAGCCGAAATAGAGCTTGGGGCATCCGGGCAGCGCGCCGTCCATCAAGCGCTGCACCAGGAGGATCGAGGTCGAGGTGTCCGCCGCCAGTGCCGGCCCGAACACGCCGACCGGATTGACCACCGCGAGCTCCAGCTTGCCGTTCTGGCCGGCGACATAGTCCCAGGCCGCGCGCTCGGCGATGGTCTTGGATTTCACGTAAGCGGTGAGGCCGGGCCCCTTCAGGTCGGTCCAGTCGGTCTCGTCGAAGGGCCTGGCTTGCGGCTTGTGGCCATAACCGATGGCCGCATAGGACGACGTCATCACCACGCGCTTGACGCCGGCTTCCGTCGACGCCCGCAGCACGCGCAACGCGCCCTCGCGCGCGGGCACGATCAGCTCGTCGTCGTCCTTCGGCACGCCGGCGGGGAAGGGCGAGGCGATGTGCAGGACATGGTCGCTGCCTTCGACGGCACGCGCCCAGCCGGCATCGCTCTCCAGATCGGCGGCATAAAAGGTCAGCCGCTCGCCGGGCTCGGCGCCGCCCTGGGCCAGCATCGCGCGCACCTCGCTTTCGCGCGACAGGCTGCGCACGGTGGTGCGCACCGTGTGGCCCTGCGCCAGGAGTTGCAGGATCGTGTGGCTGCCGATGAAGCCGGAGCCGCCGGTGACGAGGACTGTGGACATTGCGCGCCCCCCAAAGGCTCAAGCGACCAGCAGCTCTATATCAGGCTCGGGCGTTCCGTTCCATGTGAGGCGGAACACGCCGCCTTGCGCGACCGACTGCACCGCATGCGGCCACAGCGCCACGATGCAGGTGCCGCCCGCGCGGCGCACCGACGGATAGATGATGCCGTTCAGGCCTTCGCCGCGCACGCGCTCGGCCAGCGCGTTGCCGGCCGGATAGCCGCGCGCCGGTTCGGGATCGAGGCAAAGCTCGTGCGCCGCGCCGCGCAGGTCGAGGAACGCGCCCGCCAGGCTCGCGAACATCTGCGAGTAGTCGACCTGCGCATGGCCAAGGCCGCTCAGGCTCAGGAACGCGTTCATGTGATAGGTGACTTCCGCGAGGCAGGTCTCGGTGTCGAGCGCCGCATACCA
>Ga0213876_10000275_pt1 | contig 47627 bp, 28 predicted proteins | sample BarmaccomBMRX_R9_FD_160113 | JGI IMG/M metagenome (GOLD analysis project Ga0213876, IMG submission 160113) | Root-associated microbial communities from Barbacenia macrantha in rupestrian grasslands, the National Park of Serra do Cipo, Brazil - RX_R9 | ecosystem: Host-associated > Plants > Roots...
TGCCTAGCGGCATGATCCAACAAGTATTTCCTCGCGCGTTGTGCCGCTCGTACAACCCGCCTTCATAGTCGGCAAGAGTAGTGGCTTTAATGTGAGAAAGGGGAGTTCCAGTGCGGCGAGCTAATTCCGTTAGCATCGCTTCGTCAGCGGACTTGTCTATATCTCGATTCCAGATAGACCGTTTGCCCCATAAGAGAGTGCAGAAGGTGTGAAGTTTCAGCCCGTGGGCCATTGCCAGCCGCACGATATAAGATGACAGCAACTCGTCAGAGCGTGGAAGTAAGCGTGCCGGGAGTATGCCCCTAGACAAGCCATTTGTAGTGTCCAATTTCTACTACTGTTCCTGTTTAGAGGGGTGGGCGATTGCGCTCAGAGGGCTGAATCCACTTCAATGATTTAAGCGTTTTGAGAGTAATTTGTTCCTGCCCGTCCTTGATAGCCGTAACCGCCGCCCGTGTCAGCACATTGCTGATTTCGCCGATAATACCTTCGCTCATCATCAATATTTTATCCGCAATGGGAGGCTCAATTAAACCCGATGCTTTCTTGAGGGGTAGCATAAGCTCGAAGCTCGCGAGTAAGCGCCAGTACTCTTCATTATTAATCCACCTCGGGAGCGACATCGGCTCAAAGCGGTTGGATAATTGTGGGTCGGTACTGAGCGCATTGAACGCATCTTCCGTCCCAACCCCGACGAGGGGGATTTTTAGCTTATTGCATAAGTTCTTGAGTACGTTTAAAAAGGCCCGCTGACGGCTCAGATTGCCAGCGATAATATTATGTATTTCGTCGATCACGAGCATCCGTGTATTTGTTTGTTCTAAGATACACAATAACTGAAACAGCTTTTTGCTAGGCTTCTCACTGAATTTGAAAGGTGCAGACAACTGGATAAGCATCTCGTCGTAAAGACGCGCCTCATCGGGAATGGGTGGCGCTTGAATCACAAATACCGGAAGCATAATGGCATCCGACTCAATATTGTCATGGGCCTTGTGCTTTTTTAGGAAGCGGTTGACGATCATCGTTTTACCGTTATTAGTATCGCCGACGATAAGTAGATTCGGCATTCGGTGCTTTCGCGGAAAGGCAAATAAATATTCCAACTTGTCGAGGATTTCATCGGCTCGGGTATAACGAATCCAATGTTCACTGTTGATGTGGTCGATGCGCTCGCTATCAGCCAGTCCTAATGCGGCTTGCGCTATTTCATTCAGATGGTCGGTAGTGGCCGGAATGGTCGTCATGATTACTGAGTCTCTATTGGTAGGGACGTGAGGGCTAAACGCGGCGCGGCAAATATACAAAGGTTGATGGTCACGCCGGACTTAAATTTTCGTCGAGCGTTTAACGTCCATCCTTGTACTTTTATCCAAGCCGGGAAGTCGCAATTCGTCGTCTGTCAAGCCTATGCACTCGGTACATCCTAAACTTATTTTCGTTTCCAAGCCTTCAAATACTTGTCCGAGGTCTGCGAGACTGTCAATAACCAATCCGGTTTCTGCCTCGCAACGAGAACAAGCATCGAGTAGCAGAAGTTTCTTCTGATTTTTCTCGCAATCTTCAGTAAGGGTAAAGCGAAGTTGCTCAATTGTAGCAATAGGACGATCCCGAAGATCGGTAGCGACCTTTATTGGCAGGTTGTCTCCTAAGACTTCCTCCAATTTCTCACGTAACTCAAGCATGAGACCTGCCCGCTTCAATAACTGCGCCACACGTTTTGGTCGTTCACTTCGCCATGCATCTACAGCGCGTTCTCTGAGTGTGACATACCCTCGATTGCTCATGTCATCCTGCTTCGGGTTATTGCGGAGGGCCGAGGATGCGGAAAGAGCTTAAGAAGCGATCACAGATAGCTCTATCTACTTCCGTGTCAATGAACATTGACCGGCATTGTAGGTCATACACTTGTCCGTTACGGACTACGGTGCGTGAGATTGAATGTACGTAACCGTCCGGCGCGCGCGACCGCTCCCACGCTTCCGTTTCGGCAATGCTTTTCGATAACCGCCGAATCCTGACTAGCTTCCAGCCAGCTCTCCTGGCCGCCTCTCTTACCTTCTGCTCGTAAGTCGGTGCAACGCTATCGGCGAACTGACTGTTCGGTGGATAGCCTAAGTCTTGAAAGCCGAGAACTAACATTAGTGAATCTGTAAGCAAGGAATATCTACGAATCAGCGGTCCCGCCTTACCGATGCTGGATTTACCTCTATACTTATCACGCTTTGGTTCAGTAGGATAATCAACCGTAAAATCCCTGTCGGGGCCTACAATCGTTACCCATTGAGCCGGCGTCGCTCGTGCCGACCTCAAGACCTCCGACTTCTCGAATTCATTGACTAGGATAATATGCAGCCGGCTCTCGCCTCGCCGGGGAAAGGTAGTGCCTATCCAATTAGCCAACAGGGTGACGCTTTCACCTTGATGTAACTCCTCTCTGAAATATGGAACGAGTACGTCCTGCACAGGCAACCAGAACTCTGTATCATCTTCGATGAAAAGCATCTCCGTCTTGAACTTCTCGGCGGAATCCGGTGTACCGAGAGACTCCATGTAGAATGCTATGAAGCTTTGCTTGACTGCCGAAGTAGGACGGGACCTGCCTGTATAAGTGACCCGTGCGCGCACAGGGTCAGAGCCCAAGTCAATACCTTTGTCACGCGAGCCGACGGGGTTGGAATGCGCCCTAACAATGCTGCTCAACGTGCCCGGCTTATACTGTGCCCAGGTACTTTCTTTAGGTAGTTGGGCGCCAACGCATACCGTGAATAGCAGGAAGGTGAAGATACAGCGGACAAGAAGCTTGCTCATTAAAGCATCCTTCCGATTAGGGTAGGTCGTTTGGTATAAAGTGGTTCCAGACTTATTTGACAACCGAAATTCCATGCGCGTAGCAACTTCACGAATCTGCTGATGAGGCGTGCTGCCCTCGCTGAAAAAAGCATTCGGGCGGCACAAACTACAACGCACGTTCGGTTTCCTTATGGAAACCGAACGTGCAGCATACGACGAAAAAGGCGTGCGGGCAAGAGTCAGAGGGGTGTCACCGGAGGAGGGACTCTCTGATGGGGACACGCCACCCGCGTCCGCAGCCTGATCGTCTTGCTGAGAAACTTCGCCAACTTCGCAGCCGGCTTGGCTACAACCTGGAAGAAATGGCGCAGGCACTCTCCAGGATTAAGAAGTCACCACCCGATAAATCGCACATACACCGTTTCGAGTCGGGTTTACGCGAACCATCTCTATTAGTGCTACTCGAATATTCTCGGGTGGCAGGAGTACAACTTGAGACAATTGTGGATGATGAGCTTGAGTTGCCGCAAAATCCGTCGCCTGTATCAAGCAGGGTGGGTAAAGCGAAACCTGTGATTAAGAGGCGCTAGCGTTTGGAAAGCACCACCGGCGGATGCGCTTGCGCCTGTGAATAGTGATTGAAATTTTAGTCGAATTCTGACATTATTTTGCGGCGACTGCCTGTAGTTGAAAACGGGTGAAATTGCCAAGTGGTTTATTCACAATAGCTTAGGGGTGGGCGTTGTGTTCTGTGACTCTAGGAAAGGGTCGCGTCAGAGTTGAGAGTAAACGAATACGTGCGGAAGTGTCGCTGTTAGTAAGGCAGTACAAGGCGGCCGCCAGTCGCAAATAGGGCTGAAGCCAGCCTTCGTGAGGGCGCAAGACCCCTCGCAGCCGCGAACATTCGCAACCCGTTTCTGCATTACGAACGTCGGGCAAAGACGTTTTTAGTTTTGGTTCATCTGCTCGTACTCAAACCACTCTCAAAAGGAGATCGGTATGGCTAGAAGCCAAACCGGTGAAGTTGCTGATGCCGACTAAGAAGAAACGTAAGTACTCAGCAAAAGTGGTTGATCTGTTTTGTGGGATTGGGGGGTTGACACATGGGTTCGTTAGAGAGTCTTTCGATGTAGCTGCGGGATACGACATCGACACTACATGCAAATACGCATTCGAGAAAAATAACAATGCGGCTTTCATCGACAAGAACATAACAAAGGTCACTGGTACAGAAATTAAAAAACACTTCGGTAATGCCGATGTCAAAATCTTAGTGGGCTGTGCTCCGTGCCAGCCCTTTTCTACGTATTCATACAAAACTACGGATAAAGACAAATGGACTTTGTTGTACGAGTTCGCTCGATTGATCGAAGAAGCTGAACCTGACATCGTGTCTATGGAGAATGTCCCGCGTCTCACGAAGTTCGATAAGGCATCTGTATTCAGTGATTTTCTTGAAACGTTACGGAAGAAAAAGTATCACGAGCCGCATTATGAGATAGTCAATTGCCCGGATTATGGCATTCCGCAGTACAGAAAAAGGCTGGTTCTTCTGGCGTCGAGATATGGTGAGATTCAGTTAATCCCCAAGACGCACACCAAAGAGAATTATGAAACTGTAGAATCCACTATCGGTAAGATGGAGCCGCTGGAGAGTGGAGAAATATCTGAAACTGATGACATTCACAGAGCAGCCAAGTTGTCCGAATTGAATTTAAAAAGAGTCAGACAGTCGAAGCCAGGCGGCACTTGGAGAGATTGGGATAAGGAGTTACGTTTGAAGTGCCACAGGAAAAAATCTGGAGAAACTTACGTCAGTGTGTACGGTAGGATGAATTGGAAGGAGCCGGCGCCGACAATGACTACCCATTGCGTCGGTATCGGAAATGGTAGATTCGGACATCCCGAACAAGATAGAGCTATAACCCTCAGAGAAGCTGCCCTATTCCAGACTTTTCCTCTCGACTACGAATTCGTGCCGAAAGGTCAGTACTTCAAAATCAAAACCCTTTCGACGCACATAGGCAACGCTGTCCCTGTAAAGCTAGGACAAGTTATAGCTCGAAGTATTGAGAAGCATCTCAATATACACTTTCGGTAGTGCCGGAGCGTCGGAACATACAATGGGCCGTAATATCTTCACCGGCCCTCGTCTGTAATATTCACCCGTACGACTGATAGTAAGGATGTCTTAGCCTGATGGTCTGCCGCTAAGACCTTCAAGGGCGAGTCTATCGCTGGGGTTCGGCGAAACTGCCTTACGGATAGAGTTGCCGAAGTTCAGCACCACATCCCCGAGTTATATGACGGCCTAGGGGACAAAAACGCCCTGGTTCGACGGTTATTGAATGGTTATATTGGCTAGATTCCATCCTAACGAGGTCAAGAATTTTCCTGAAGATTCTTCTCGCAGCATTTAACTCTAGTCCGTTAACCAGTAGCACTCACACACGGATTGAGCGTAAAATACATTAGAAGTAAGCGGAAATACTGGTCTGCGGTTATGAACAATGGCGGCGTCAACGCGGCGTAGCTACGTCGGAAAACCACTTGGCTAGAACTTGACTCCTTACACCTAATACTCAAATGCCGATTAGCGATCAAAGAGAACTCTTCGCTCGAATAACGGAAGCAGACCAAGAGACTGCCGAAGAGCAGATCACAAAAGAGCAAAGAATTATTGATTATGATGTGCATGAATATCCTGTAGAGGTAATCGTGCTGAAGTACCTCACGGGCATCAATGACGACACGAACGAAATTTTCGTTCCCTCTTACCAGCGTAAGTTCGTGTGGGACACCAAACAACAATCGAAGTTTATAGAGTCTCTTATGCTAGGGCTCCCAATCCCTTATATATTTACGGCGGATGAGGAAGGGCGAATGGAAGTCGTTGATGGTTCGCAAAGAATAAGAACTCTCGAAGCATTTCTGTCCAACAAACTGCGTCTAGAGGGATTGAAAACCTTGGATAAGCTCAACGACTTTACGTATGAAGACTTACCTCTTGCCCGACAGAGGAAACTTCGCAAAAGAACCATACGCATCATTGAACTGACGGACAAAGCTACGTGGGAAGTGCGTAAGGAGATGTTCGAGAGGATCAATACAACTCCTGTTAAATTGAGCGATATGGAAATTAGGAAAGGGATTTTTGAAGGCGCATTTCAGGATTTCATTAAAGAATGCTCCGAGAATGTTAAGTTCATAATGCTCTGCCCAATCAGCGACACGCGAGCTGATAGAGAAGAGCGGCCGGAAATGGTTTTGCGATTTTTCGCTTATTCAGAAAAGTATAAGAGCTTCGTGCATGTCGTTCGTGACTTCCTCGACGAGTATATGAAGGAGAAGCAAGAGGGTTTTAATGCCGAGATGGCAAATAAACTTCGTGAGGACTTTGAAGATATGCTCGACTTCGTGTGGAAGTATTTTCCATATGGATTCAAAAAAAGCTACAACGCCAGAACCACCCCTAGGGTCCGTTTCGAGGCGATCTCTGTGGGCGTTCGTTTAGCACTCGAAATAAAGCCCGATTTGATACCGAAAGACGTTACCGCATGGTTGGAATCCGAGGAGTTCAAAGAGCACACCAGATCGGATGCCGCCAACAATAGGAGTAAAGTGCTGGCGAGATTCGAGTATGTAAGAGACAAATTGCTCGAAGCGTGAAAGCCGATGTGAATCGAACTCGTAAGTCTCCGTTACCTCATTACCTTTATTACAATCGAAAGAAGCTCCGTGCATGAAAGACGTAAAGCGAGACTTTCAAGAAAGGCTCGATGAAATAAATCTATATTTCTCCTTTCTCGAAAAGGTCATTCTAAAAAAAGGGAGGCTTCTTTATCCCGACGGCAGCACGGAAAATATCGACACCACATTAATCAAGACACTCCGCGCGAACGGCTTTCTCCTCATATACAACTTAGTTGAATCTTGTATGAAGAGAGCAATCGAAGAAATTTATATCGGTATGCGTAGGGACGGGGTCGAATATGACAGTATCAAAGAAGGGATCAGGAAAGAAATTATCAATTACCTCAGGAGTAATAAAACGGGAACGGAGGATTTCGTTTCCTCCATTAACGACATTGCGCGGGATATAATCGGCCATTGTTTCTCGGCAGAGGCTCTTTTCTCAGGCAACGTGGATGCTAAAAAGATAAGGGATATGGCAAAAAGGTACGGATTTTCTACGCGCACAAATACTACTCGTACTAAGAGCGGCGAAAAACTCCTGACAGTCAAGACGCGTAGGAACGATCTGGCGCATGGGGTTTACTCTTTTCAAGAGTGCGGCAAAGATTACACGATCCAAGATATGGTGGAAATAAAAAATGAGGTTACGACTTACTTAGAGCAGATACTCGACAATATAGAAAGTTACATCGACAATAAAGAGTTTCTAAAGTAAATCGCCTCATATGCCTGACTCGGTTTCTCCATCTGTTCGCAGTCGTATAATGTCGAGCGTCAAGCAACGACATACAAAACCCGAGGTGCTCGTCAGGTCGCTGCTCCACCGTCTAGGCTATCGCTTTAGACTCCATCAGAAAGATTTACCGGGACGGCCGGACATCGTTCTCCCGAAGTATCACACCGCGATTTTCGTCCACGGATGTTTTTGGCACCAACACCCGAATTGCGGGAAGGCGCGGCGTCCTTCGAGCAACCAAGAATATTGGGATAAGAAACTCGACGAGAACATTGCGAGAGATAAGAGAAAAGAAAATGAGCTGTCGGAACTAGGCTGGCGTGTCGCCATCGTTTGGCAGTGCGAAACGAGCGATGTAAACATTTTGTCCGAAAGACTACACAAATTACTGAGTTGAGTGAATCATTATGAAAGATACCAATCTGAAGAACGACAAGACTCCCGACCAGCCGAAACCGACCTACGAGCTGTCCGTCGATCTACAAGTACTGAAACATCTCGGAATAGGTCTTTATAGCAACCTCCCCTCAGTCGTATCTGAAATGGTGGCAAATGCTTACGATGCAGATGCTACCGAAGTGGAAATTACTATTGAGGGAGATACCATTGTCGTTAAAGATAACGGCCTGGGGATGAATATAGAAGATGCCAACGGAAAGTTTTTAACTGTCGGATACGATAAGCGCGACAAAGAGAAAGATGCGTCAGGGAAAGTCCTGACGCCTAAATTCGGCAGGCTGCCGATGGGACGCAAAGGGATAGGAAAACTTTCGACCTTCGCTATCGCGAATAGCGTCAAGGTCGAGTCTGTCAAAACTTGTCTTGAAAAAGACGCTAAAGGGAACATTACGAAAGAGAGTGTGTGCGGTAGGTCCGCGTTTCTGATGGATGTCGAGGTCATCGAACGCAAGGCTAAATCTAAAGAACTCTACAATCCCGAAGAACTCAATACCGATAAGATAGATTTCCTTTTAGGGACGAGAATAACCCTAACTAATCTCAAAAGAAAACGGGGCATAAATCCAGACTTCGTGCGGCGCAACTTGGCCCGTCGCTTTGCTGTGTTCGGAGGCAACTTCAAAGTCTCAATCAACAATAATGAAGTGACGATAAACGACAGGAACTATTGGGACAAACTTCAATTCGTCTGGGGATTGGGTCCGAATGCTGAATTCGATAAGGCGAAGGCAGGCGGGAAGGTTAAAAACGACGACGCTATTGCGAATAGCGAAGGCGAAAATCTGGAAATCTTGTCGAATGAGGTTTCAATAGTAGGAGGGGGGATTGAAACTGTAAGCGGTTGGATAGGCACGGTTCATCTGCCTAAAGATTTGAAAGACGAAAACCTCGACAATAATGGCATCGTGGTTATGGCTCGGGGAAAACTCGTCCATGAAAATATGTTGCCATTTGCCAGAACGGCCAGAGTTTTCGCCGAATATATTGTAGGGGAAATAAATGCCGATTGGTTAGATACTGATGAAGAAGATGATATTGCTGCTAGCGACCGCCAAAATCTCAGAGAGAATGACCCACGCTTTAACGCATTACAGAGCTATCTGAAAGAAAGACTCAACGAGATCGCACAATATTGGGATAGATGGCGGAAGGCGGTTGGCAAAAAAGAAGCCATTGAACGTCATCCAGTTCTACAAGAATGGATCGACCAGTTGTCTCCCGATAATAAAAAGCGGGCAGAAAAACTCATCGCAACTATCGAAGGTATGCCGGTTTCGGATAACGAAATCAAGAAAGAACTTTTTAAGCACGGCATCATGGCGTTCGAGACTTTGGCCCTGAGAGGGAATCTCGAAGCGTTGAATAATTTCACGACTATTAGCGGCGACGATTTCAAAGTGATTCTAGACGCTATGTCGGAGTTGGACGCAGCTCATTATTATCAAGTCGCTAAGAATCGTTGGGCCGTGCTGAGAGATTTCCAAAGGCTCGTTAGTGATAACGAAAAAGAAAGATTGGTTCAGGAGAAGATATTCCAAAATACTTGGCTGTTAGATGCTTCTTGGGAGAGGCCGACAGCCGACCCGGACATGGAAAAAAGGTTCGTCACTAAACTGGAAGGCGAGCGTTTAGGGCTGGACAAAAACGTCGCTTTGTCGCGGTACGACATAAAATATCTCACAGTCTCGAATAAAGACTTGCTTATAGAACTGAAACGCGGAGGACGGGAGGTAACATTTGCGGAGTTGATAGATCAGGTCGAAAAATACCACGGCATAATGACTGCCATTGCGGTTGACGCAAGGAGGACTCCGAATTTCAATATTATAGTTTTGATTGGGGCATTGCCTAAAGGTGGATTCTCTAGGTCTCACGAGGGCTCCTTTGAGTCCTTCAACGCAAGGGTAATGACATTCAATCAACTGATTGAGCACTCGAAAGCCTCTTATGGTGAGTATCTGGATGCCCAAAATAAAGTAAGCAACATCCAGACCCTAATCGATAAGCTGTAAAAATCGACTTCTAAAGATTTATTGTAGAAATAGGGCGAGCAGTTTAAGTGCAGAACCAGGCACGCCCTTCGTGGGCCATGCATGCACGCGCTGCTAGCCGCTTCCTCTGGCTCAAGCCCAGTAGGTGCGGTCGAGTGAGCGGAAGCCTACGGCCTCGGCGACGTGCTGCGGGCGTATCTCGTCGGAGGCATCGAGGTCGGCGATGGTGCGGCTAACTTTGAGTATCCGGTCGTAAGCGCGGGCGGAGAGTCCCTGTCGCGTCATCGCCTGTTCGAGCAGCGCCTCGCCCTTAGGGTCAAGGCGGCAGTGACGGCGGATAAGGCGCGGCGTCATCTGCGCGTTGGAGAAGACGTGACCGGCGCGGAAGCGCTCTAGCTGGCGATCACGCGCCGCCACGACGCGAGCGCGCACCTCGCCCGAAGTCTCGCCCTCGGGTGCGCCACTATCAGACAATTCCTTGAAGCGGACGGCCGGCACGTCCACATGAATATCAATGCGGTCGAGGAGCGGTCCCGAGACGCGGCCCACGTAACGCTGTATCTGCGGCGGCGTACAGCGGCATTCACGGATGGGGTCGTTGTAGAAGCCGCAGGGGCAGGGGTTCATCGCAGCGGCGAGCATGAAAGAGGCCGGGAAGGTCAGAGTCATCGCGGCGCGGCTAATGGTCACGCGGCGCTCTTCGAGCGGCTGGCGCAGCACTTCTAGGACAGAGCGGTCGAACTCAGGTAGCTCATCAAGAAAGAGCACGCCGTGGTGCGCCAGAGAGACCTCGCCGGGGCGCGGCACGGACCCGCCGCCGACTAGTCCCGCATTGCTGATCGTGTGGTGAGGGTTACGGAACGGCCGGCGTGTTACAAGGCCCGAGCGGCCGGTCAGCCCCGCGACCGAGTGGATGCGCGTAAGTTCCAAAGCCGCCTCGAACTCCAGCGGTGGCAAGATGGTTGGCAGCCGCTTCGCTAACATTGTCTTCCCCGAACCAGGCGGCCCGATGAGCAGGATGTTGTGCGAGCCGGCCGAGGCGACTTCGAGCGCCCGCTTGACGGCCTGTTGGCCGCGCACCTCCCGGAAATCTACGTCGTACGTTTCTGACTCCGATAGCAGCTTCGCCTCATCCACGCGCAGCGGGGCGGGGGAGTTCCCTGCGCGCAGCGCCGCGACCAGTTCGACCGCGGCGCGCAGCGCCGCGACCGGATACACGTCTACTCCCGCGATGAAGGCTGCCTCGGCCGCGTTCTCCTCTGGCAGAAGAAGGCTCTTAATCCCCGCGTCGCGCGCGCGCAGCGCTATCGGGAGCGCGCCGCGCACGGGGCGCACGCGGCCGTCGAGCGAAAGCTCGCCGACCGAGAGCACGTCGGTCAGACCTTCGGCGGAGCCTAAGTCGCCGTTGGCGCCGAGGACACCGAGCGCGATGGGGAGGTCGAAGCTCGCGCCCTCCTTACGCACGTCGGCCGGGGCCAAGTTGATGGTCGTCTTGTGGAAGGGGAAGAAGAAGGCCGAGTTGTTGACGGCGGCGCGGATGCGTTCGCGCGACTCGCGCACGGCGAGGTCAGGCAGGCCGACGATGGTCACGGAAGAGGGCGTCTCTGCCTCGCCCCGAGCGGGCGTCAGGTCAACTTCGATGTCAACAAGGTGTGCATCAATGCCGTGGACGGCGGCAGATTGCGTGCGGAATAGCATAGGCATACCAGCGTGTACGTACATGTGAGGCGCTGGCGGACGCCATCGTCGTTTAATACTGCGGAGGCTTCCCCGCCTGTCTAGGTGACAACTCCGATCATATCGGAGTCCAATGCAATTGGCTACTGGTTCGAGAAATGAAACACGTTCGGTGCACGCCGCTGTTAGGCTTGCCTTATTCTTCTACCTGCCACCGACAAGAGCTTTGGCTTGCTTTACTGAAAGCCAGGAGCCCCGGATAGCAATCGCCTTATGTATGATCCGGTGGCAGCACGCGCACAGTAGCGCCATATCGGACAGTTTGGTTTTTCGCTCTCCACCCGCTGAAAGTGGAATTATGTGATGTGCCTCGAAGATGGACTCAGAGAGAACCGCATCAGAAACGTCTGGTTCGCGCCCACACATCTCACACTTCAACGCGGATTTACTGCGCCTATCAGCTAGCAACCGATCACGGAGTTGTGGATCTCTTTCCCGGCGTAGGTGAGTTTCAGTTACTACACGGCCCTCAGCGAATACCTCGTATGCCGGGGAGTCCTCGCGAACTTCATTGACTACTTGGATGCCTGCTTTAATGAGCTGTGCTAACTCTTTCGTGCGTTTCGGGTCAGAGCCGAGTTCCTCCCAAACCGCTCTGTCAGCTCGCGAAACATTACCTAGCCCTTTCCCAGTAGCTACTTGCCGCAGATTTTGAAGTTTAAACGCGACGCCATCTGGATTGCGGAACGATGGCTTCCTCGCTGCGAGGCTATGATAGGGAAATGCCCGCAGCACTTCGGAGAGTTCGCGGACTCGCTGGTCTTCACCGGAGGGAATGTGCCCGTCACAGTCTAGATAGAGATCAAGCGCAAGAATGATCTCTTCGCGCGTCCAGTTCGGATTACCATGACCTTTCGTTACCGCCATTGCTGTTATTCTAAACCTAACGCCAAGAACGCCCCAGTTTATGAGTAATGCGTAATTGCCTTCGCAGCTTAGGAACGCGACAACGTCGATGGAGAGCAGCCGGTGGGTCGTTTCACATAACTTGGGATGCTACTTTGTAACCCTTCTTAAACTCTCATGTCGTCTCTCAATATAGCTTCAAGGGCTGCCTTTAGTTCTAGATTTTGAATCATTGAATCGCATAAAGAACAAAACCTCATTGCTTGTAGACCTCCAACCATCTCTGCGCGCTGCTCACAGAAATCCATAACACACCCTCGGGTCTCTACGTGATAGCCCCAATCAGTAAAGTAGGCAATCAATTGCGACACGATTATATAGACGATCCCCTTTTCAAAAGAGCACCCCGCTTGTTTTGTGAAATTGTAAAGTTGGTGCGTCGAGATGAACCTGAAACGCTCATCCACTTCTCCAGAGCCGGAGAAGTAGTTATATAAAATATTTCCATCCTCCTCGAATGCGAGCGGATATCTAGTAAGACAGGTAATTAAATCTACGTTCACATACTGGTGCTCCGTAAAAAATCGGTCAGGAATCTCCTGTACAGCAAGGTTGAGAAATCCGTCGATTATGCGAATGGCATTTCTTACCGTGGGAAGCGTCGGGCAGGTAAAGTGAAAGTAGTTTTGAATGGAGTTCAATCGGCGCGAAATTACTTGAAGATTAGTAAGTCCGGTGTCGAGGTCGCTGATTCCTACTCGGTAAATGTATCCGCGCTTTGAAGCAATCTTACCTTTATTGGCCTTTATAGCGGTCTTCGCTTGTTTAGAACAAATTACGCTCAAAACTCTTCTCATGCCCTGATTCCAGTTAGGGAAGAAATCGACGTGCTGGATTTCAGATAGGTCCTCAAACGGCATTTTACAGTCATCCAGCCGAATGGGAATCAAGTAAATTTCGTTCTCTGGAAAGTCCTTCAATATTTCTAGAGCTTCACGCATTTCACGATGCACGAACCCTCTTCTAGTAACCGCGCTTTTCGAGAGAAGAGCCACGAAACAGTCGCACTCACGTATTGCTTTTCTAATTGCTGGCCGCCACGTGATGCCAGGCTGTAACCGCTCTTTATCTATCCAGGGATCAACACCCTCGGTCATTTTGAGCTTACGGTAAAGGCGTAGCGCGGCCTCGACATCTTCGCGCGCGTAGCTAATAAAGACCTTAAGCATTTTCCAGCCTCAATGAATGAACACCTTGGGTTAATATCTTGATCTGGATAAATCGCTGCGGTTCGGATTCATCTGTAGCAGCATCTGTAGGTTCTTTCGAGATAGATAGTCGAGTATCGCTACCTACACTCCGGCTAGAAAACACTATAGCTGACGCATCTAGCTTACCTTTTCAATTTCCTCAAAAGGCTTGATGTCTGCGCGCGACGAGGGTTCGCCTTCGTGATGTGAGTCTACACTCGATTCAGTCGATATCAATGGAGCCGCGCCTGTGCTATGAAACCGCCGCCGTTCCTTTGAGCGGCGGGTATGCTTAGTTTCTTTAGCAGCATTTTCCTGTTGTAACCGCATTTTCCTAATGGCGGCGAATATGCCATTTTCATCGATGCTCTTACGCCCCTCTGTCTCCAACTGTCTTATGGCCGCCCTGAGTTCCCAAATGCTCGCAGCGGGATGTGCCAGGTTCCGATAGGGAATGGGTGAGTACCGCTTGCGGTCGGGGTCGTAAAAGTAAATTCGGCTGACGTTCCGCGGATCGCGCCGGAAGATGAACTTTCGCTTGGCTTTTCTCTTGGGGTCTGCCGGATCAATGGCGTTGATGAAGGGGCGTAGCACATCGTGATAGTACTCGACCTTATCTATTTGCACGCCGTATCTTTGAACAGTGCGCTCGAAGTAGGGCATGAAGTCGAGCCGCAACTTGGTCTCGTCGGCGATTCTTTTTGGGAATCCGGTGCCTGGACGATCTTTCGTGCCCAGGATACCTTCCATAAATTTCTGAGCTGGGCTCATACCTAGCGCGCTATGCCCCCGCTGGTGATAAACTTCGACGAAGAACGTTGCCAACCACGTTTCCAACTCCTTAAGCGTAAACATGGCATGGGCTTCGGAATCATAATCACCTTTATCGCTCGGCTTGGAAAATGTTGTTCCCGGCAGCGCGTGAATCTCGGTAGCCACTGTTCCTAGAAACCGCTCAATATGTCCGCCGTAATGCGGCGTCGCCACTGGGCGAAAGTTCGTGTCGATACCGTATTCCTGGCAAGCCCGTTTGAGCATCTTGCCACGAAATTCTCTAGCGTTATCGGCATGAATCGTGCGCGGGAGACCCCACACCGACCACGACGTTTCAATGCCATGTTGTTCCAGCCATTTCTCTTTCGGCAATATTGCGTGGGCGATGGCGAGCCCGGCGGAATGGGCGCCGGGCGGATCTAGCGAGACGTAGAACCCGCACACCATCCGGCTAAATACGTCGATGGCTATGGTCAGCCAAGCGCGACCTATGACCCGACGTGTTTCTTCATCCACAAGGATGATGTCGAGCAAGGTATGGTCAATCTGGACGTAAGCAAGCGGGAAGTCGGCACCGGGAAACCTGCCGCGCACAGGGTCGAAAGCCTGTTTCATCGCCCGTCTCCCAGTACGGCGGGAGATTTTCAATTCCTCAGTAATCTCCGCTATGAATTTGCGAACCGTGTTCGGGTGCGGTACGAGGAGCCCGGCATTACGGCAGCGCTTCTCAACTTCCTCACAAATCGTGGTTGCTTTATGCTTCTGACTTTTTTTGTAGAAGTCTTCGATAGTAGTCCGCACGATGACCACTACTTCTACCGGCAATCTGCTCTGCCCCTTCTTAACCCCGCGCTTATTGGGAAGTAACGCGGATACCTGTCCGGTGCTAAGGAAAATGTTCATCCAGCGGTAAAGCGTCATTACGTGTACGCCACCCGTCTTAGCCTGTTTTTCAACCATTCGTCGGGTGCGTCGCGAACATTCGATGAGAGGCAGAATGAGCAAATAGCGACGATTCGCTTCTTCCCAATCATTTTTGTCAACGGACGTGAGTTCGGTGCCTTCACACACGCCATCGTCTTCCGACCCATCCGCTTCGTTTTGGAGAGCGTCCGCCGAGACCAAATCCTTGACGAATAGCATTTCCGGAACGCCAGTTACCTCATCAGTCGCGAGGACGGTTTCGAGATCAAGTATCTTCGTGATGCAGAAGCGACGACCTTTGCACGAAATGGACGCTCCAGGCTTGATTTCGATGATAACGCTCATGGATTGTCCTCCCGGTTAATCGCAGGTGGAGCGAGCGGCCAGATAGGACTAACCATCGTCAGGGGTTCATCGAGGTTACATCCGATCTGATTCAAGGCAATGAGTTGCCATAGTGTGGGCATGAGTTCTAGACGACGCCTCTGGTCTCCGCAGCAAATCGAAAGTAGAGATTCAGGCGTGGTGATGTGTAGAGTTGTGAGGGTGTTAAGCAGCAGGCTTGCATCATCAGGCACAAGCTCCATGCGAGTAAATCCGCGCAAGAACTTTACGTTCTCCAAATACTGTGTTCGGATTTCAATTTCAGTAAAAATGCGAAATTGTTGCCAGCCCTGTTCGCGGGAGAAAGCCCTTGCGGCCTTAAACTTCGGTTTCAACTCCTTCCAATTTTTGAATAGGTCTTCACGGTACTTCACTTCCCCGAGCACTGGCCGCGGGCGATAGCCGGTGGTAGGGTCTGCTGTAAAATGAATGAGCACGTCTGGCGTGTAAGTACGAATGCGCCCCTCATCATTGATAAAAGGAATTCGGACGGGCTGTACCTCGAAACTGGCGTAGCGTCTTTTATCGAAGACAAGCAGCGAATACAGGTCTCGCTCTAACGATGACTCGAACTCGGCACTTTCTTCATCTAGGGGCCGTGCGACCCTTCCAGTAAGACTTCGGCCGTTTGGAGGAATTCTTCTGACAGGCATCGTCATGCTCATCAAATCAGTAACATGAGTTGTTATAAAATGTAACTTGGTAACATCAATTGATGTAAAGGATAACTTATTTTCCTGTCAGTATCTAGCGAAAAACGTTGGGCTGGTAACATTAAATATTAGAATTCACAGGCGGCGCCGTGCCCCGCCCCGGCGAAGTCTCCCTGGCGCACCACGGCGTTCTCTTCCTCGACGAGCTGCCCGAGTTCGACCGCTCCGTGCTCGAAGTCCTGCGCCAGCCGCTCGAAGATCGGCGCGTGACCATCAGCCGCGCCGCGATGACGCTGACCTTCCCGGCCTCCTTCATGCTCGCCGCCGCGATGAATCCGTGCCCCTGCGGCTTCTTTAACGACCCCGTCCGCGAGTGCCGCTGTAGCCCCGCGCAGATGCAGCGCTACGTCGGCCGCATCTCCGGCCCGCTGCTCGACCGCATCGACATCCACGTGGACGTGCCCGCCGTGCGCTTCAAGGAACTCTCCGACCGCGGCGCGCCCGAGGGCGAAGGCTCCGCCGACATCCGCGCCCGCGTGCTCGCCGCGCGCGCCCGCCAGGCCGAGCGATTCCGCGGCAGCCGCGTCTTCTCGAACGCGCAGATGCCGCCGCGCCTCATCCGCCGCCACTGCCGCCTCGACCCCGCGGGCGAGCAACTGCTCGAACGGGCCATGACCCGCCAGGGCCTTTCGGCGCGCGCCTACGACCGCATCCTCAAAGTCAGCCGTACCATCGCCGACCTCGAAGCCTCCGCAGAGATCCTCCCCAAACACGTCGGCGAGGCCGTCGGCTACCGCTCGCTCGACCGCACCTACTGGGCCTGACGTGCGCCGGCTTTACTGATTCCACACGCGCCAATGTATATTGGGCCGGATGCGGCGGGAGATACGCGAGCTGGCCGAGAGGCTGTGGGACTACCACCACGTGAACCATGTGCTTGAGAGGTCTGAGGTCATCCTCGTCCTCTGCAGCCACGACACGGCCGTCGCCGAGCGGGGCGCGCGGTTGTACCTGGAGGGGTGGGCGCCGCTGCTCGTCTTCTCGGGCGGGCTCGGCGTCATCACGAAGAACCTTTGGAGCGAGCCGGAGGCCGAGCTGTTCGCGTCGATAGCGCGCGGGATGGGCGTGCCCGACACGGCGATCCTCGTCGAGACGCGTTCGACCAACACGGGCGAGAACGTCCAGTTCACGAGAAGGCTCCTGGCCGGGCGCGGGCTCGAACCGCAAAGCCTCATCCTCGTGCAGAAGCCCTACATGGAGCGGCGCACGTACGCGACGTTCAAGAGATACTGGCCCGGGCCGCGCGTCTCGGTCACCTCGCCGCAGGTCTCTTTCGAAGAGTACCTGACTAAATACTCCAACCGCGCGCTGACGGAGGACGACGTGGTCGGCATCATGGTCGGCGACCTCCAGCGCATCAGGCTCTACCCCGAAAAAGGTTTTCAGATACCGCAGGAGATACCCGCGGACGTGTGGGCCGCCTACGAAGAACTCGTCCGCGCGGGCTACGACAAGTACCTTGTATGAAGGGCAAAAGGCAAAAGGCAAAAGGCAAAGGGCAAAAGTGTGGACGCGCCGCGCGCGAGGAGCTTCTTAAGACTTCCGCGCGCCTTTATTTTTGCCTTTTGTCTTTTGCCTTTTGCCTTTTGCCTTTCCACCTGGCGTACGGGCAGGGCTCGAAAAAGACCTGGCCGGTGCAGACGAAGGGGCAGGAGGGACTGCGCGAGCCGCAGGAGCGTGCGACGCTGCCCGCGCCCACGTCCGCGTTCTCGAAGCCGTCGGCGAAGCCGGCCGAACCGGACGCGCCGGCGCTCGCGCCGCGGGGCGCGGGCGAGTGGGCGCTCGCGCGCGGTTGGCGGATGTCGGAAGCGCCGAAGGTGTCGGATGAAGGCGATGCGGTCTCACGTCCCGGTTATTCCGTCGAAGGCTGGTTGAGGGCGACGGTGCCGGGCACGGTCTTGACGACGCTCGTCGAACGCGGCGTCTACCCCGACCCCGACTACGGCCTGAACAACCTCGCCATCCCCGAGACGCTCAACAAGCAGGACTACTGGTTCCGCGCGGAGTTCACGCCGCCCGCTTCGACGAAGGGCCGGCGGTTCCAGCTCACCCTGAACGGCGTCAACTACTCGGCCGCGGTCTGGCTCAACGGCCGTCGGCTCGGCGAGGTGCGCGGGGCATTCTTACGCGGCGTCTTCGACGTGACCGACGTGCTCATGCCTGGCAAGACAAACGCACTCGCCGTGCGCGTGCAGCCTCCGCCGCACCCGGGCGTACCGCACGAGGAGTCGGTCAGGGCCGGCCCCGGCCCGAACGGCGGCGCGATGTGTCTCGACGGGCCGACCTTCTTCTGCACCGAAGGTTGGGACTGGATACCGGGCGTGCGCGACCGCGCGACGGGCCTGTGGCAGGAGGTGACGCTCAAGGCGACGGGCGCGGTGCGCGTCGGCGACGTGCAGGTCTTGACGCGGCTCCCGCTGCCGGACACGACGCGCGCGTCGTTGACGGTCGGCGTGCCGTTAGTCAACGAAACGGAGGACGCGGTCGCCGGGACGCTTGAGGCTTCGTTCGAGGGCGTCACCGTGCGCAAGCGCTTGCACGTCGCGCCGGGGCGGACGGAGGTGACGCTCGCGCCTTCGGACTTCCCGCAGTTGAATTTGAAGAGGCCGCGGCTCTGGTGGCCGAACGGCTACGGGCGGCCGGAGCTTTACCACCTGCGCGTGAGTTTTAAGACGGGCGCGGGGCTCTCGGACGAGAAGCGTCTGCGCTTCGGCGTGCGGGAGCTGAGTTACGAGCTGACGCTGTCGGACGGCGCGGGTCGTTTGCGCCGCGTCGAATACGACCCCGCGCAGACGCAGGGCGAGCACGTCGTCAACATCAGACACGACGGCCTGGTCGAGACGGCTGAGGGCTGGGTCGCTTCATTTATCAAAGGCAAGGAGAACTCGCTTGCAATCCGCGCGCTCGCAGACCTGCGCGCCTCGCCCCACCTGGTCGTGCGCGTCAACGGCGTGCGCATCAGTTGCCGCGGCGGCAACTGGGGGCTGGACGACTCGCGCAAGCGCGTCTCGCGCGAGCGGCTGGAGCCGTACTTCCGTCTGCACCGGGAGGCGGGGCTGACGATGATCCGCAACTGGTGCGGGCAGAACACCGAGGAGATTTTTTACGAACTGGCCGACGAGTACGGGCTGCTCGTCTGGAACGACTTCTGGCTCTCGACGCAGGACTGGAACCTTGAGCCGTCAGACCCCGCGCTCTTCCTCGCCAACGCGCGCGACGTTATCTCACGCTTCCGCAACCACCCTTCCATCGCCGTCTGGTGCGGGCGCAACGAGGGCGTCCCGCCGCCCGCGATTAACGAAGGGCTGGACGAGCTGATCCGCACGCTCGACGGCACGCGCTACTATTCGCCCAACTCGCGCGACGTGAACTTGCAGGGGAGCGGGCCGTGGCACTACGGCGACGCCTTCAAGTTCTTCACGACGCGCGGCCGCGGCTTCTCGACCGAGCTGGGCCTGCCCTCGCCGCCCTCGGCCGACACCATCCGCGCGATGCTCCCCGCGTCCGACCACTGGCCGCCCGACGACGCGTGGGCCTATCACGACTGGCACTTCGGCGGGGGCGGCGACAACAAATATTTCATGGACGCGATGAAGGAAGAGTTGGGCGAGCCCGTCAGCCTCGAAGACTTCGAGCGCAAGGCGCAGCTCCTCTCTTACGCGAGCCACCGCGCGATGTTCGAGGGCTTCAACGCGCACCTCTGGAACCCGAACACGGGACGCCTGATGTGGATGACGCAGCCCGCCTGGCCGAGCATGGAGTGGCAGATGTACAGCTCCGACTACTCGACGCACGGCGCCTACTTCGGCGTGAAGAAAGCCTGCGAGCCTTTGCACGTGCAGCTCGACGAGCCCGACCTGGACATCACGGTCGTCAACAACACGACGCGCCCGCTCCGCGACCTGCTCCTCCTGACGCGCGTCGTGGACGTGAACGGCGTCGGCATCTCCACGAGCCAGCAGACGCTCTCGGCGCCCGCGAACGCGGCCGCCCGCGTCGCGCGGCTCGAACTGCCGGAGGAGGCGCAGTCCGGGGTCGTCTTTGTCAAGCTCACGCTCCTCGACGGCGAGCGGCGCGTGCTCGCCGAGAACTTCTACTGGCACGCGGCGCAGAAGTCCGATTACCGCAAGCTCAACCAAATGCTCGAAGCACCGCTGGCCTGTCTCGCGCTCTTGAAAAGGGAGCGGGGCGCGGCGCGCGTCGAGGTCGAGTTGACGAATCAGGGCGAAGGCGTCGCCCTCGCCGCGCAGGTCGTGCTGCGCGACGCGGAGACACGTGCGCGCGTGCTCCCCGTGTACGCGAGCGACAACTACTTCTCACTGCTCCCGGGGGAGCAGCGGCGCATCAACATCGAAGTGCCGAAGCCGACGCGCGGCATGTCGGTCGAGCTGAAGGGCTGGAACGTGCGCGGCGCTCTCGTCCCGGTCGTCGCGGCGCGTTGACGCCGGGCGCCGTTTCGTTTAGAAGTTGTCACCACTGCTGTTGACCGACGGCCCGCTCTACTTTCAATTCAAAGTCACACAGGCTCGTGGAGGACGGACGGATGTACTCTGGACGTAAGCTGTTTCTCGCGTTGCTGCTCTCGTGCCTTACCCTTTTGCAAAGCGCGCCGGCGCAGACGCGGCCCGACCTTTCGAAGGAGCCGACGCTCTACGTCATCGGCTACGCGCACCTCGACACGCAGTGGCGGTGGGAGTACCCGCAGGTCATCAACGAGTTCCTGCCGAACACGATGCGCGACAACTTCGCGCTCTTCGAGAAGTACCCGAACTACACCTTCAACTTCACCGGCGCGAACCGATACCGCCTGATGAAGGAGTACTGGCCGGAGGACTACGCGCGGCTGAAAAGTTATGTCGCCGCGGGGCGCTGGTTCCCCGCCGGCTCCTCGATGGAGGAGGGCGACCCGAACAACGCCTCGGCCGAGTCCATCGTCCGCCAGATTCTCTACGGCTCCACCTACTTCCGCCACGAGTTCGGCAAGACGAGCGCCGAGTACATGCTGCCCGACAGCTTCGGCTTTCCCGCCTCGCTCCCCTCCATCCTCGCGCACCTGGGGCTGAAAGGTTTCTCCACGCAGAATCTCTACTGGAAGAGTGCCGCGCGCGTCGGCGGCCCGCAGTCCCCCGAAAGAACTCCCGACGGCGTGCCCTTCAACGTCGGGCAATGGATCGGCCCCGACGGGCGCGGCGTCATCGCCGCCTTCAACCCGCGCGACTACACTTCGAACGTGCGCGAGGACTACAGCAAGAGCCCGCCGCCTTCGGCCTTCAACGACGACCCGAAGGTGAACTACAAGCCCATTGACTGGCCCGCACGCATCCAGCGCAACGGCGAGGTGAGCGGGCTCTTCACCGACTACACATACTTCGGCACGGGCGACGTGGGCGGCGCGCCGCGCGAGTTCTCGGTGAAGGTCGTGGACGCGGTGGCCGGCAGGAAGATGACGGTGCTCCCGCCGCCGCCGCCCGTCATCCCGGCGGTCGATCTGCCGGGCACGCCCGTGCAGGTCGGCGACGGCCCCGTCCGCGTGCTCTCGGCCACGTCCGAGCAGATGTTTTTGGACATCAGGCCGGAGCAGACCGCGCGCCTGCCGCGCTACAGCGGCGACCTCCTCTTGAGCGACCACTCGTCCGGCTCGACCTCTTCGGAGACGACGCAGAAGCGTTGGAACCGACACAACGAGCTGCTGGCGGACGCGGCCGAGCGCGCGTCGGTCGCCGCCGCGTGGATGGGCGGCCGGGCCTACCCGCAGCAGAGGTTGAACGGCGCGTGGACGCTCGTGATGGGCGGGCAGTTCCACGACATCCTGCCGGGGACGGCTACGCCGAAGGCTTTCGAGTTCTCCTGGAACGACGACGTAATCGCCGGGAATCAATTCGCGTCAGTCCTGACGAGCGCGACCGAGTCAATCGCCGGCGGGATGGACACGCGCGGGAAGGGGATGCCGGTCGTCGTCTACAACCCTCTGAACGTCGAGCGCGGGGACGTGGTCGAGGCGACCGTCTCTTTAGACCCGGCCGCGCAGGCCGTGCGCGTCTTCGCCCCGGACGGCGAAGAGACGCCCGCGCAGGTTCTCGGCCGAGAGGGCGAGGCGACCAGAATCCTCTTCCTCGCCAAAGCGCCTTCCGTCGGCTACGCCGTCTACGACGTGCGCGCGGCGCAAGGCACGGCCGCCGGGTCGCCTTTGAAGGTCAGCGAGTCTTCGCTTGAGAACGCGCGTTACCGCGTCGAGATTGATCAGAACGGCGACGTGTCGAGCATCTTCGACAAGACGGTCGGCAAAGAGTTGCTCTCCGCGCCCGCGCGGCTCGCGTTCCAGACTGAGCACCCGCACGACTGGCCCGCGTGGAACATGGACTGGGCCGACCAGCAGAAGCCGCCGCGCGGTTACGTCTCGGGGAAGGCCGTGATTCGCGTCGTCGAGCGCGGCCCGGCCCGTGTCGCCGTCGAAATAGAACGTGAGTCCGAGGGCTCGAAGTTCGTCCAGACCGTCCGGCTCTCGGCGGGTGGGGCGGGCGACCGCATCGAGTTCGCCAACGTGATTGATTGGAAGTCGGAGGCGGCGGCGCTCAAGGCGACGTTCCCCTTGACGGCCTCGAACCCGGAGGCGACCTACAACTGGGACGTGGGCACGATCAAGCGCGGCAACAACGACGAGCGGAAGTACGAGGTGCCCTCGCACCAGTGGTTCGACCTGACGGACAGGAATGGCGCGTACGGCGTGACCGTGCTCTCCGATTGCAAGTACGGCTCGGACAAGCCGGACGACCAGACGCTCCGCCTGACGCTGCTCTACACGCCGGGCCTCGGCACCGGCAACGGCTGGGAGTTCCACGACCAGACGACGCAGGACTGGGGGCATCACGAGTTCACGTACGGCCTCGCCGGCCACGCGGGCGACTGGCGCGCGGGGCAGACCGACTGGCAGGCGCAGCGCCTCAACCAGCCGCTCGTCGCCTTCGAAGCGGCGCCGCACGCGGGCGCGCTCGGCAAGAGCTTCTCTTTGATGGGCGTCAGCCACAGCCGCGTGCGCGTGCTCGCCGTGAAGAAGGCGGAGGAGTCCGACGAGGTGGTCGTCCGCCTCGTCGAACTCGACGGGAAGGGCGCGCCCGGCGTGCGGCTGCGCTTCGCCGGAGGGGTCGCTTCGGCGCGCGAGGTCACGGGGCAGGAGCAGCCGCTCGGCGCGGCGCGCGTCGAGAAGGGCGAGCTGGTGACGGACTTCGGCCCTTACCAACCCCGCACCTTCGCGTTGAAGCTCGCGCCGTCGCGCGTGAAGTTGAGAGAGCCGCGCTCGCAGCCGGTCGAGCTGCCTTACGACCTCGCGGCGTCGAGCCCGCACGTCACGAAGGCGGCGGCCGACCTTAAGAACGCCGGCGGCTTCGACGGCGCGGGCCGCAGCCTCCCTGCGGAGATGCTGCCCGGCGAAATCGCCTTCGGGGGCGTCCGCTTCAAGCTGGCGCCGGGCGGCGCGTCGAACGCGCTGGCGGCGCGCGGGCAGACTTTGAAGCTGCCCGCGGGCAACTTCAAACGGCTCTACCTCCTCGCGGCCTCCGCGGGCGGCGACCGGCGCGCGAGCCTTCGCGTGGGCGGGCGCGCGTTCGACCTGAACGTGCAGGACTGGGGCGGCTTCGTCGGGCAGTGGGACGCGCGGCAGTGGCGCGCGGGCGAGCGGCAGGTGCCGCCCGGCGCCTCCGAGGAGACGGCCGCGCGCATCCGCTCGCCCTACTACCGCAACGACCCTTACGCCGAGATGACCGGCATCAAGCCCGGCTTCATCAAGCCCGCGCCCATCGCCTGGTTCGCCTCGCACCGACACCGCCCCGACGGCCTGAGCGAGCCTTACGCGTACTCGTACCTCTTCGCCTACGCCCTCGACATCCCCGCGGGCGCGAAGACGCTGACGCTGCCCGACGACGAGAAGATACGCGTCCTCGCCGTCACCGTGTCCGATGAAGGCGACGGGGTCAGGCCCGCGCAGCCCCTCTTCGACTGGCTTGAGCGCGTCAAGCCTTAACGTCTCGAACGAGAGATCGTGATTGATGCACCGACGTTCTCCTCTGTCTTTCATCCTCATCTTCATCTTCGCCGTCTGCGCCGCGGCGCAGGAGGAGCGGCCCGTGTGGCAGATCGGGGAGTTCAACAGCTCCTCGGACGAGTTCGGCTTGCAGCAGGCCGTGGGGCCGTTCGACGCGGGCCGCGGGCGCGCGCAGGACTGGGGCGCGACGCAGCAGGCCGTGGTCGCTTCGAAGGCCGACGCGGCCTCGGCGCGCGTCGTCAGGTTTGAATTGGCGGACGAGCCGCGCGGCCTTTACCGGCTGAGGCTCGGCCTCATCTTGAACTCGCCGCGCGTGCCGGTCGTGCAGTTGGAGGTGAACGGGCACAGGGGTTGGTTCTACCAGCGGCCCGAGAAGGATTTTGAAGAGGGCAACCTCGAAGCCTCCATCTTCCCGCAGTACGCCGTCGGCAAGCTCGACGTTGAGATACCGGCGGGGTTCCTCCGCAGGGGCGCGAACGAAATCTCTCTAACGGCCGTGGCCGACCCGCTCTCGACGGCTTTGCCCGGCGGCGAGGAGACGGCCGACGACCTGCTCCGTTACGACGCGCTCGCGCTCTACGAGGAGTCTTCGACGGCGACGTCGCCCGGCGTCTCGGCGGCCGAGGCGACGCCGACGATCTTCTACAGGCGCGAGGGGGCGGGGCTTTCGGAGGTCGTCTCCGTCCTCGTGCGCTGGTCGGGCTCGGCGCCGAAGGGCAAGGTCACGCTCTCGCTGGGCGGCCGGCACCACACGCAGTTGCTCGCGCCCGCGGGCGACTTCGGCGAGCAGCGCTTCGAGTTCCTCGTCCCGCAGTTCGCCGCCGGGACGCGCGCCAACGTGAGGGTCAACGCCGACGACCGCGACTACGACTTCGCGCAGACGCTCACGCCCCGCCGGAAGTGGACGGTCTACCTGGTGCCGCACGAGCACCTCGACATCGGCTACTCGGACTTCCAGACCAAGCTGGCCGAATTGCACAGCCGCGTCGTGGACGAGGCTTTGGAGATGACGGCCGAGCGGCCCGAGTTCCGCTTCAGCCTCGACGGCTACTGGCAGGCGCAGCAGTTCCTCGAAGGGCGCAGCGAGGAGGAGCGGAGGAAGTTTTACGACGCCGTGCGCGCTCGGAAAATCTTCGTGCCCGCGCAGCACTCCGTCATGCTGACGGGCGCGGGCACGGCCGAGGTGCTGCTCCGCTCCTTCTACGCCTCGCACAAATTCAACCGCGAGCACGGCGGGCCTTGGGACTACGTCAACATCACGGACGTGCCCTCTTACACCTGGTCTTACGCCTCGATCCTCGCGGCCGCGGGCATCAAGTATTTCTCGGCCGCGGCGAACGCCGACCGCGGGCCGACGCTCATGCTCGGCGATCTGCACCGCCGCTCGCCCTTCTGGTGGGAGGGGCCGGACGGCTCGCGCGTGCTGCTCTGGTACGCGCGCCACTACCACCAGATCGGGAGCGAGTTCGGACTGCCGCCGCGGCTCGCCAACGGCTACGAGGGCTTGCGGACTTTCCTCAACGTCTACGAGCGGCCCGACTACGCGCCCTCGGCCGTTTTGCTCCACGGCAGCCAGTGGGAGAACACCTCGCTGCACAAGTCGCAGGCCGACATCGTGCGCGAGTGGAACGCGCGGTTCGAGTACCCGCGGCTCGCCTTCGCGGGTTTCGGCGAGGCGCTGGAGAAGATTTCATCAGGCGTCGCGGACAGGCTGCCCGTGGTGCGCGGCGATGGCGGGCCTTACTGGGAGGACGGCGTGGCCTCGGACGCGCTTCATGCCGCGTTGGAGCGTGAGAACGAGCGGCGCGCGGTCTCGGCCGAGAAGCTCTCGACCATCGCCTCGCTCGTTGACCCGCGCTCACGCCCGCCGCGGGCGGCGCTCGATTCGATGTGGGACAGCATCTTCGTCATGAACGAGCACACGTGGGGCTGGGGGCGGAGCGTGACCGAGCCGCACAGCGAGGACTCGGAGCGCGAGCTGGCCTACAAGCGCCTGCGCGCGTCGATGGCGCGCGACCGGATCGAATACGTGCTCGACCGCGCGATGACGACGATTGCCGGGAGCGTCGAGACGCCGGAGCGCGCGCTCGTCGTCTTCAACACGCTCAACTGGCGGCGCGACGGCCGGGTCGATTTCGATTTGCAGAAGACGCGCGAGATCGTTGACCTCGAAACTCAAAGGGTCGTCCCCTTCGAGGTGCTCGAAGACCACCCGGCCTACCAGCGCATACGCTTCCTCGCGCGCGAAGTCCCCGCGATGGGCTACCGCACCTACCACGTCCGCGACAAGGCGCCGCCACCGTCGAACGCGAGCCCGACCCCTTCGTCCACAACCCCTTCGACGGCCCGGCCCGACACGATTGAGAACGACTTCTACCGCGTCCAGCTCGACGCCGAGAGCGGCTCGATCAAGAGCATCTTCGACAAGCAGCTCGGGCGCGAGCTGGTCGATTCTTCCAGTCCGTACCGCTTCGGCCAGTACGTCTACGTGACGGGCGGCGACCAGTTCCCGAACCAGATGCTCACCTACCGCAAGACCTCGCCCGTCGCGCGGCTCGAAGTGCACAGGGCCGCGGGCGGTCGCGTGGTCTCGGCGGAGAAGACGCCGACGGGGGCGCGCGCCGTCCTCGAGAGCAGCGCGCCGAACACGCCGCGCGTCGAGACCGAAGTCGTCCTCTTCGACGGCGCGAAGAAGATCGAGATCGACTACCGCGTGCGCAAGGACGTGGTCTACCAAAAGGAGGGCGTCTACTTCGCCTTCCCCGTGGCGGTGCGCGACCCGCAGTTCCGCTTCGACGTGCAGACGGCCGTGGTCAACCCCGCGAAGGACATGATGCCCGGCGCGGGGCGCGAATGGTTCTCTTCGCAGAACTGGGCTTCGGTGGGCGACGAGCGTTTGACGGTCGCCGTCGTCAACCGCGATTCTTTCCTCTGGACGTTCGGTGATATCGTACGCGGCACCTGGCCGAAGGAGTTCAAGCCGGCCGGCCCGGCGCTCTTCTCCTACGCGTTGAACAACTACTGGAACACCAACTACGTCGCGGCGCAGGGCGGCGAGTTCACGTTCCGCTACGTGCTGACGAGCGCGCGCGCGTTAGACCAGGTGGCGATGGCGCGCATGGGCTGGGAGGAGACGACGCCGCTCGAACGCACGCTCGTCAAGTCGCAGGATCAGACCTACCCCGCGCGCAAGACTTTGCCGGCGGCGCAGGCGAGCCTCCTCGACGTGGACAGCCCTTCGGTCTTGCTGAGCGCGTGGAAGCGGGCCGAGGACGGCGCGGGCACGGTGATGCGCTTCATCGAGCTGGGCGGCGCGCGCGCCGAGGTCAAGGTCGGCGGGCCGCTCTTGAAAGGTTGGGCGGGCGAAGCCTGCAACGCGGTCGAGGAGTGCGGCCGGCCGGTGTCGGGGGGTAACCCTTTAGAGTTCAGCATCGGCCCGCGGCAAATCTTCACCCTGAAGGTGAGCCCCGGTCGGCAGACAGTTCAGACGCGCTGAATTTTAAACGGCTCCGGGGTGTGGCGGAGGTCAGTCATGCAAGTCAGCGAGACGAAGAGTCGTCCCTTCACTTCGGCGGCGGCCGTGGCGGCGCGGCCGACGAACGCGCGCTACAAGGCGCTGGCGCTGCTCGTGGGGCTGGCGGCGCTCACCTATCTCGACCGCCTGTGCATCTCCATCGCCGGGCCGTCCATCATGAAGGAGTTCGACTTCTCGCCGGTACAGATGGGTTACGTCTACAGCGCCTTCACCTTCGCCTACGCGCTCTTCGAGGTGCCTTCTGGGTGGTTCGGCGACCGCTTCGGCACGCGCCGCGCGCTGACGCGCATCGTCCTCTGGTGGTCGGCCTTCACGATGCTGACGGCGGCGAGCGTGGGCTTCGCCTCGCTCTTCGTCATCCGCCTGCTGTTCGGCGCGGGCGAGGCCGGGGCGATTCCGAACTCGGCGTCCACCGTCTCGCGCTGGTTCCCGGCGGCGCAGCGCGGGCGCGCGATGGGCGCCGTCTGCATCGGCCACGCGCTCGGCGCCACCGCCACGCCCTTCATCGTCTTCTACCTCATCGACCGGCAGGGGTGGCGGCTCCCGTTCGTCGAGTGCGGGCTGCTCGGCCTCGTCTGGTGCGTCGTCTGGTACCACTGGTTCCGCGACACGCCCGAGGAGCACCCTTCGGTGAACGAGGCCGAGGTCGAGTTCATCCGCGCGGGCGCCGCGCCGCCCGAGAAGCGCGAGCACGAGATACCGTGGCGCGTCTTCGTCAGGAGCAGGAACATCTTCTTCCTGTGCGCGATGTACGTCTGCTACGGCTACGGGCTCTACTTCTACATCACGTGGCTGCCGACCTATTTGATTCAGGCGCGCGGGTTCGACAAGGACTGGGCCAGCATCTTCTCTTCGCTGCCGTGGCTGTGCGGGGCTCTGGCCTTCGTCTGCGGCGGTTGGATCACGGACGCGCTCGTCCGCGCCGGCCGGCACAAGCTGGCGCGCAGCGGGCTCGGCGCCTTCGGGCTGACGATGAGCGCCTTGATGCTCGTCTTCGTCGCGCGCGCCGAGGAGAAGTTCGTCGCGGCCGCGCTCATCTCGGTCGCGCTCTTCTTCCAGTTTTTGACGACGCCCGCGGTGTGGGCCACCTGCCTCGACATCGGAAGGCGCCGCGCGGGCGTCGTCAGCGGGACGACGAACATGTTCGGCAACCTCGCGGGGACGGCGGCCCCGATTATCTTCGGCTACGTGGTGCAGACGTGGGGCTCCTGGACGATCCCTTTCTACATCGCGGCGGCCATCATGTTCGGCGGCGTCGTGATGTGGCTTTTCATCGACCCGCGCCGGCCTTTGGAGGAGGCTGCTTAGAGGGATGACAGACAAGGGGACAGGGACGGGGCGCGAGTTCGACCTGCTGACGGTGGGGCGCAGCTCAATCGACCTCTACGCGAACGAGGTCGGCGCGCCCTTCACAGAGATTAAGAGCTTCGCCGCCTACGTCGGCGGCTGCCCGACCAACATCGCCGTCAGCGCGCGCCGACTCGGCCTGCGCACGGCGCTCCTCAACGCCGTGGGCGAAGACCTCGTCGGCGACTTCATCAAGGGCTTCCTCGACCGCGAGGGCGTCGAGACGAAGTACGGCGTGCGCAAGCGCGGCCGGCGCACGAGCGCTTTCCTCCTCGGGATCGAGCCGCCCGACCGCTTCCCCATTGTGCCCTACAGGGAGGGCGGGCCGGACTTCGAGTTGAGCATCAACGACGTGCTCGCCGCCCCCATCCCCGCGAGCCGCGCGCTGCTTTTGACGGGCTCGGGGCTCGCGCGGCAGCCGAGCCGCGACTCCACGCTCTTCGCCGCCGAGCAGGCGCGCGCCTACCACACGCCGGTCATTCTCGACCTCGACTTCCGCGCCGAACTCTGGCCGGACGTGCGCGCCTACGGCGTCGCCGTGCGGTCGCTGTTGCCGCTCGTCGATGTCGTGCTCGGCACGTCCGAGGAGGTCTCGGCGGCCTTCCTCACGGGCTGGACGGGCGAGGCCGTCGCGCGCGTGCTCGCCGCGGGGCCGGAGGCTCTGGTCTTGAAGCGCGGCGCGGCGAACACGCTCGTGCACGTGCGCGGCGGGGAGGTCTTGGAGGTGCCGACCTTCAAGGTCGAGGTGCTGAACGTGCTCGGCGCGGGCGACGCCTTCGCGGGCGGGTTTCTGTACGGCTACCTGAAGGGCTGGGACTGGTACCGCTCGGCGCGGATGGGGAACGCGTGCGGCGCCATCGTCGTCACGCGCCACGGCTGCGCCAACTTCATGCCTTACGAAGAGGAGGCGCTGGCCTTCGTCGAAGAAAGAGGAGGGTTCTAAAGTTTGAGGTTTGACGCGAAAGAGTTTCTGCCGGCCGCCGTGCTGGCGCGGGTGACGGACGTGCGGGTCACAGACCCCGGGCGCTCGATGCGCGCGGCGAAGAAGAGGAAGCGGCGCGGGAGCCTGACGAAGGACGGCCGGCTCAACATCCTCGCCGCCGACCACCCGGCGCGGCGCGTGACGCGCGTCGGCGACGACCCGCTCAGGATGGCCGACCGGCGCGAGTACATGGCGCGCATCCTGCGCGTGTTGATGAGCGACGCCGTGGACGGCCTGCTCGCCACGATGGACATCATCGAAGACCTGCTCGTCATTCACGACCTTTTGCAAGAGTCGGGCGCGGCGGGCTTCCTCGACGAGAAGGTCTTGCTCACCAGCTTCAACCGCGGCGGCCTGCTCGGGAGCGCCTGGGAGATTGACGACCCGAACTCGGGGCCGACCGCGGCGTCGTGCAAAGAGTGGGGCTTGGACGGCGCGAAGATTCTCCTGCGCCTCTGCGACGACGAGAAGGACTCTTTGAAGACGCTGCTCGACACCGTCAAAGCCATCACGGAATTGAACGCCGTAGGGCTGCCGATGTTCTTAGAGTCGCTGCCGGTGGTAAAGGAAGATAACGGGCGGCACGGCGTCTACCGCATCGTCAAGACGGCCGAGGAGCTGGCGCGGACGGCGGGCGCGGCCGCGGCTTTGGGCGACAGCGCGCGCTACCTCTGGCTGAAGCTCCCCTTTTGTGAGAACTACGAGATGGTGGCGAACGCAACGACGCTCCCCATCCTCCTGCTCGGCGGCGAGCCGGTCGGCGACGCGACGCCCTTTCTGCGTGAGCTGTTCGCGGGGCTCCGGGCCGGCCCGAACGTCCGCGGCGCGCTCGTCGGCCGCAACATCCTCTACCCCGGCGAAGACGACCCGCTCGCCGTCATCGAGGCCGTCGGCGGCATCATCCACCAGGGCTGGACGGTCGAACAGGCGCTCGACCAACAGGCCGCCCACCGCGGCCGCGACCTGGACTGGTTGAAGAGCGTCGCGTGAGTCGTAACGCGCATCGCGTCGGCAAGCCGTTTTAACGCCCCTGCCGCGGCTCTTACCCGAACTGCTTCCTTAACTCTTCGACCTGTTCTTCCGTCAGCAGCCGGACGCGCTCGCCGCGGAGGAGGAAGTGGAGGCGGGCGGTCTGCTCAAGCTCTTCGGTGCGGTCAACGGCCTCGGAGAGCGTCGAGCCGGCGCAGACGACGCCGTGGTTGCGCAGCAGCATGCAGTTGTGTCGGGGCGCGGCGTGGCCTACCGCTTCGGCCAGCCCCGTCGAGCCGGGGCGGAAGTACGGGAGCACGGCCAGCGGCGCGACCCGCATGAAGTAGTAGGGCGTGAGCGGCGGCAGGGGATTCTCCTCGTCGAAGTCGTCGAGGCACGAGAGCGCCACCGAGTAGAGCGTGTGCAGGTGCACGACCGCGCGCACGTCCTCGCGCCGCGCGTAGACGGCGAGGTGGAAGGGGAACTCCTTCGACGGCCGGTTCTCGTTCAGGCCCTCGCCGTCGAGACTGACGCACGCGAGCTGTTCGGGCTTCAATCCCTTCAGAGACTTTCCCGTCGGCGTGATCCCCACGCGCCCGCCCGAGCGCACCGAGATGTTGCCCGTCGAGCCGAAGGCGTAGCCGCGGTTATAAAAACTCTCGGCCGTCTCGCACAAGGTTTCCAACACGGCGTCTTCCTTCATTCGCTCGCCCTCTAAAAAATATACTCCGCGGGTCGCGCCGCGGCTTCGAGCGCGCGGCCGTAAAAATCTTCCCCGCCGAAGTTGCCGGACTTGAGCACGACGGGCAGGCGGTAGCGCCCGAGCGAGTAGCAGAGCGGCACGCCCGGCTCGACGTTGCGCCCGACGCGCAGCGCGCCGAGATTCAACCTGCGGCAGAGCGCGCCCGAGGTCTCGCCGCCCGCGAAGACGAGGCCGCCCACTTCGACGCCTACGAGTATCTCCGCGACGAGGTCGGCCAAAGCGTAGGCGAGGCGCTGCCCGAGAGCTTGCACGTCCAAGCCTTCGCCGGCCGCCCAACTCTGCACGCGCGCGACCTCCGCGGGCTCGTCCGTGGTGTAGAGCAGGCAGTCGCGCCCGGAGGCGAGTTGACGGCGCAAGGTCTCGACGAGGGAGGCGCGTTTGAAGTCTTCGGAGAGAAGGGCGCGCGGCTCGACGCGGAAGGCGGGCGCGCCCGACAAAACGAACCGGCGATTCTGCGCGCGCGTGGCGACCGAGCAACTGCCGGCGACGACGAGGCGTCCGCGGCCTCCCGCGTCCGTGCTTGAGAGTGGAGCGGTTTGAGCGTCGAACTCTTCGACCCAGCCACGCTCGCGCCAGACTTTGGGAAGACCCTGGCCGAAGGCGGAGCCGCCGGTGACGAGCCGCAGGTCGGCGGAGGCGCGGCAGACGGTCTCGACGTGCGCGTCACTCAAACAGTCAACGACGGCGATGGAGACGCCGTCGGCGCGCAGTCGCTCGAAGCGGCGCCTGAGTTCCTCGGGGCCGGCCTCGACCGACTCGAAGGGCGCGAGGCCGACGCGGCGCGCGGTCTGTCTCGAAAGATGCCGGACGAGGTTCGGCTCGGTCATCGGCGTCAAGGGGTGCTCGCGCATCGGCGAGTCGCTGAGCAGGCGTTCGTGGACGAAGTGGTAGCCCTTGTAGGTCGTCCGCCCGTTGACGGGCAGCGCCGGGAGCGCGACGGTGAACTCTTCGCCCAGCTCTTCGAGCGCGGCGTCGATGGTCGGGCCGATGTTGCCCTCGGGCGTGGAGTCGAACGTGCTGCAATACTTGAGCTGGAAGGCGCGCGGGTCTCTGGATTTAAGAAGTTGAATGGCGGCGCGCGTGCGGGCGCGCGCCTCGTCCGCGCGGAGGTTGCGTGTGCCTTCGGCCAAGACGACCGCGTGGTGCCCTGCGCTCCACTCTTCGAATTGATTCTGTGCGGGGAGGTCGATGACGAGCAGCGTGCGCAGGCGTTGTTCGGCCAGCATCCCCGCGAGGTCGCTGGCCCCGGTGTCGTCGTCGGCGACGGCGCCGAAAAGAAGTCTGCCGTTCATCTCAAACGGAAAGGCTCAGCGCCTCGCGGATCGCTTCGAGGCTCGTGTGCAGGCTGGTCAGGACGGGGACGCGCGCGCCGGGCTCGATGAGCGGGAGCGTGCGCGCCATCGAGACCTGCGCGAGGACGACCGCCGAGACATCTTTGTCCTGCAAGCGCTCGACGGCCGCCGCGAGTAACTCGTCGTGCGTCGCCGTGTCGCCCGCGAGCAGGGCCTTGTAAGCCTCGGGCGCGACCTCCTCGACGATTTCGATTTCGGCGCCGGCCTCTTTCGCCGCTTCACGTAACAACCTGGACGTGGGGACGAGCGTGGGCGGGAAGGTCGCGGCGACGCCCACGCGGCGGCCCGCGCGCACGGCGCGGCGCGCCATTGGGTAGTCGATTTTGAGGACGGGGAAGGAGAAGTCACGCGCCAAAGATTCAGTCATCTCTTTGGGGACGGAGGAGCAAGTGACCATCGCCAGCTCGGGCTGATATGTCTCTACGGCGTCACCGAGCATCTCCGCCAGGCGGCGTTGTACGTCCGCCGCGCGCCCGGCGGCGAGCAGGCGGAGCAGGCCGTCGTCGAGCAGGTTCGTGATTTCGAGCTCCGGCGCGGCCTCCGCGTAGAACTGCATCAGCGGGCCGATGGCGGCCGGCGAGGTGTGGATGAAGGCGACGCTGCGCTTCGTCTCGGTCATTCGGGCGTTGGGAATTTGAAATTCGGGATTTGAGATTTCAAAACTTCCCCGGCGCTTGTCGGCCGGCGCGTCGAACTGTTAATGTTCGTCGCACATCCGGAAGTCTTCGTCCCGTTTGCTCTCTAGATTCTGAATCATAGCATAGACCCCCGCGCGGGCGAGCCGGGCGCTCACGCGCGCGGGCTGCGCCGTCTCGGGGCGCGCTCTTCGAAGCTTCAACCGAAAGGTCGGACTCCACCGATGAGACTAAACGTTTACGCACTCTGCCTGGCCCTCCTCGTCGGGGCCACGTCGGTTTTGAGCGGTTGCAACAAGGGCGGCGGCGCCGGCGGCAAGCGCATCGGCGTGACGCTCCTGACGCGCGAGCACGTCTTCTACAAAGACCTGGAGGCCGGTCTGAAGGAGGCGGCCGACAAGGCGGGCTACCAGCTCATCGTCACCTCGGGCGACATGGACTTAGCCAAGCAGCAGTCGCAGATCGACAACTTCATCGTGCAGAAGGTGGACGCGATCATCCTCTGCCCGGCCGACTCGAAGGGCATCGCCCCGGCCATCGAGAAGGCCAACGCCGCCAACATCCCCGTCTTCACCGCGGACATCGCGGCGCAGGGCGGGCAGGTCGTCGCGCACGTCGCCTCGGACAACCTCTCGGGCGGCCGGCTCGCGGCCGAGTACATCGCCAAGGCCATCGGCGGGCAGGGCGACGTCGGGATCATCGGCCAGCAGGAGGTGCAGTCGGGGCTCGACCGCGAGACCGGCTTCAAGGAGGAGATGAAGAAGTACCCGGGCATCAAGGTGGCCGCGGTGCTGAACGGCGGCGGCGTGCGCGACAAGGCGCTCAAGGCCGCCGAGGACATGCTGCAAGGCAACCCGAACCTGAAGGGCATCTTCGGCATCAACGACGACTCGGCGCTCGGGGCGCTGTCGGCGGCCGAGTCGGGCAAGCGCAACGACCTCGTCATCGTCGGCTACGACGCCATCCCCGAGGCGGTCAAGGCCATCCAGCGCGGGAGCGCCTTGAAAGCCGACGTGGCGCAGCAGCCGCGCGACCTCGGCGCCAAGACAATCGAGGCCATCAGCAAGCACTTCGCCGGCCAGCCCGTCGAGAAGAGCATCGCCGTGCCGGTCAAGATCGTGGACGCCAGCTCGTTGAAGTAGCCGGGGCGGCGCGACCCGGAAAGGTGCGGACTCCTATGAATGAAACCGTGAGGGAGCGAGAAGTGGCGCCGCGCCCGCGCTACCTACAGTGGCAGACCGTCGCCGAGTACGTCATCGTCGTGGCGATTGTGTTGGAGTCCATCTTCTTCGCCGTCTACGCGCCGCAGTTCCTCTCGCTCCCGAACCTCATCAACATCGCGCTGAGCATCGCCATCACGGGCATCCTCGCCGTCGGGATGACGGCGGTGATTTTGACGGGCGGCATTGACCTCTCGGTCGGGTCGGTGGCGGCGCTCGCCGGCATCGTCGCGGCGATGGTCGCCGGGTCGAGCGCGCCGGGCGCGGTGGCGCTGGCGGCGTTGGCGGCGCTCGGCGTCGGGCTGGCGGTCGGGGTCTTCAACGGCGTGATGGTCGCGCGCTTCCGCGTGCCGCCGTTCGTGGTGACGCTGGCGATGCTCACCATCTGCCGCGGCCTGGCCTTCGTCGTCACCGACGGCCGCTCGATCAGCGACCTGCCGCCGGGCTTCGCCCTCTTCGGGCGCGAGGTCTTCCTGAGCGTGCCGGTGCCGGTGTGGCTGATGCTGCTGGTCTTCGCCGCCGGGTGGTTCGTGCTCAAGCGGATGACGTTCGGGCGCTACGTCTACGCCGTGGGCGGCAACCGCGAGGCGGCCTTCCTGGCGGGCGTGAACATCAAGGGCGTGACGCTGCTCGTCTACGTTCTGAACGGGCTGCTGGTGGGACTCGCCGGGCTCGTGCTCGCGTCGCGCCTGGGCGCGGGCGTGCCGAACGCGGGGAACCAGTACGAGCTGGACGTGATCGCGGCCGTGGTCGTCGGCGGCACGTCCCTGAACGGCGGGCGCGGCAGTGTCATCGCGACGCTGTGGGGCGCGGTCTTCATCGGCGTGCTGAACAACGGCCTGAACCTCGCCAACGTTGACCCGTACACGCAGCGCATCGCGCTCGGCGTCGTCATCCTGCTCGCCGTGCTCGCCGACCAGCTCAACAAGACGCGCGGCCAGGTGATTGCTTGAGGGCTCAACTGTAAAAGCTCTCCGGTCTTCTTCGATGAAAGGTGCAAAGGGTTCGACGTTTGTTCGTTTGACGGCGGCCGGGCTGTTGCTGCTGGCCGCCGTCGTCGTGTCTGCGGCGCAGACGCTCGCGCCGTTCAGGCCGCCGGCCGTGCCGCTCGTGACGCACGACCCTTACTTCAGCGTCTGGTCGATGGGCGACCGGCTGGCCGACGACCGCACGAAGCACTGGACGGGCGCGCCGCACGGCATGGTCGGCATGGCTCGCATCGACGGCCGCGCGTACCGCCTCATGGGGCAGTCGCGCAACCCCCTGCCCGAGCCGATGCCACAGACGGCGCTCGAAGTCACGCCGACGCGCACCGTCTACCGCTTCGAGGCAGCCGGCGTCGCGCTCGCGCTCACCTTCATGAGCCCTTTGCTGCCCGCCGACCTCGAAGTGTTGTCGCGCCCCGTCACCTACCTGACCTGGGAGGCGAGGGCCACGGACGGGCGCGCGCACCAGGTCTCGCTCTACTTCGACTGCACGGCGGAGCTGGCGGTCAACACGACAGACGAGCGTGTGACGTGGACGCGCGCGAAGGTCGGAGACTTGAATGTACTGAGCGTGGGCACGCAGCAGCAGCCCGTCCTTGAGAAGTCCGGCGACGACCTGCGCATCGACTGGGGCCACCTCTACCTCGCCGTCCCGCCCGGCTCGGGCGCGTGGGAGGTGATCGGCTGGAACCAGGCGTTGCGGCGGGACTTCATCGAGGAGGGCGCGCTGCCCGACACGGACGATTTGCAAATGCCGCGCGCCGCGAAAGACCAGATGCTCGCGCTCGCCGTCGTCTTAGACCTCGGCCCGGTCGGCGCGCAGGCGGTCTCGCGCCACCTCCTGCTCGCCTACGACGACCTCTTCTCGGTCGAGTATTTCAACCGCCGGCTGCGCCCCTACTGGCGCCGCAACGGGGCCGAGGCGGCAGACCTTCTGAAGGCGGCGGAGCGCGACTACCTTTCACTCAAAGACCGCTGCGAGAAGTTCGACGCGGAACTGTCGGGCGACCTGCGCGCGGCGGGCGGCGAGGAGTACGCGCGCCTGGCGGCGCTCGCCTTCCGGCAGGCCGTGGCGGCGCACAAGCTCGTGGCCGACTGGGACGGCACGCCGCTCTTCTTCTCGAAGGAGAACTTCAGCAACGGCTCCATCGACACCGTGGACGTGACCTACCCGTCGTCGCCCTTCTTCCTCCTCTTCAACCCGCAGCTCTTGAAGGCGCAGCTTCGGCCGGTGCTCGACTACGCGGGCTCTGCGCGCTGGAAGTTCCCGTTCGCGCCGCACGACCTCGGCACGTACCCGCTGGCGAACGGGCAGACCTACGGCGGCGGCGAGCGGACGGAGGAGAACCAAATGCCCGTCGAGGAGAGCGGGAACCTCATCCTGCTCGTTGCGGCGCTGGCGAAGGCCGAGGGCGACGCGAAGTTCGCCGAAAGGTACTGGCCGGTGCTCTCGAAGTGGGCCGCGTACCTGCGCGAGAAGGGGCTTGACCCGGAGAACCAGCTCAGCACCGACGACTTCGCCGGACACCTCGCGCACAACACGAACCTCTCTTTGAAGGCCATCCTCGCGCTCGGCGCGTACGCTAAGATGGCCGAAGCTTTAGGAAAGAAGGCGGAGGCGATTGACTATCGTCGTGAAGCGCAGTCGATGGCCGAGCGCTGGGTGCGCATGGCCGACGAAGGCGACCACTACCGCCTCGCCTTCGACAAGCCGGGGACGTGGAGCCAGAAGTACAACCTCGTCTGGGACAGGCTGCTCGGCCTGAACCTGTTCCCGCCGACGGTCGCGCGCAAAGAGATTGCCTTTTACAAGACGAAGCTGAACAAGTACGGACTGCCGCTCGACAACCGGGAGGCTTACACCAAGCTCGACTGGATAGTTTGGACGGCGACGCTCGCCGAGTCGGGCGACGATTTTAAGACCTTCGTCGCGCCCGTCTACCACTTCGCCAACGAGTCGCCGAGCCGCGTCCCGCTCACCGACTGGTTCGGGACGGTTGACGGCAAGCAGGTGGGCTTCCAGGCGCGCTCGGTCGTCGGCGGCGTCTACGTCAAGCTGCTCGCCGACCCCGCCCTGTGGAAGAAGTGGAGCGCGCGCGCGGGACATTAACAAAAACAGGGGACACGGGCGGACATGGATTCAAGCTTCATCGCGGAACACTTCAAGTCCAACGGGGAGGTGGTCGCGCGCAGCGCGGAGGTCTTGCGCGAGCCGGCCGCGGCGGTGGCTCGTGCGCTGGTCGAGGCGCTCGGGGCGGGGCATAAGGTCGTCGCGTTCGGCAACGGCGGGAGCGCGGCGCAGGCGAGTCATCTGGTCGGGGAACTGCTCGGCCGCTTCAAGATGACGCGCCAGCCCTTCCCGGCCGTCGCGCTCGCCAGCGACGCGGGCACGGTGACGTGCATCACGAACGATTTTAGTTACGAAGTGCTATTCGAACGGCAGGTCGAAGCGCTCGCACAGCCCGGGGACATCGCCTTCGGCTTCACGACGAGCGGCCGCTCGGAGAACGTGTGGCGCGGGCTCTTGAAAGCAAAAGAGAAAGGTGCGGTGACGGTGGCCGTGACCGGCGCGGCCGGGTTGGTCGGAGGCGGCGCCGACCACGTCCTCGCCGTGCCGAGCGACGTGACGGCGCACGTGCAGGAAGTGCACCTGATGCTCCTGCACGTCTGGTGCATCTACGTGGACGAGAAGCTCGGACAAGAACAAGGGTGAAGGGAAGAGGTGACGCGGCGGATGTCGGACGGGTCGTTTAAGCGCGGGGGCTTCGGGCGGAGGCGGTTCATCGCCGCGGGCGCGGCGGCGTTCGGGGGGCTGGCCGCGCTGGGCGTCCCCGCGCTCGGCGCGCAAGGCGCCGCGAGGAAGCGCGTGCTTCACATCATGGGCTACTCGCACATCGACGCGGCGTGGCTGTGGCCCTGGCGCGACGGCTCGAACCTCGCGCTCACGACCTTCCGCAGCGCGCTCGACCGCTTGAAGGAGACGCCCGACTTCCGTTACACGCACTCCTCTTCTCAACACTACGCGTGGGTCGAGCGCGCCGACCCGCAGATGTTCGAGGAGGTCAAGGAGAGGGTTAAGGAAGGGCGCTGGGAGGTCGTCGGCGGCTGGCCCGTCGAGCCCGACTGCAACGTCCCCGCGGCCGAGAGCTTCGTGCGCCACAGCCTCTACGGCAAGGACTACTTCCGGCGCGCGCTCGGCGTCGAAGTCAACATCGGCTTCAACCCCGACGCGTTCGGCCACGCCGCGGGCCTGCCCACGCTGCTCGGCCGCGCGGGCTTCAAGTACTACGTCTTCATGCGGCCGCAGGAGAACGAGATGAAATTGCCGCTCCTCTTCTGGTGGGAGGGGCCGGACGGTTCGCGCCTGTTGACGCTCCGCATCCGCCGCGGCTACAGCATGAACGCCGAGCGCATCGCCGACGGCGCGCAGAACAACTTCGCGCCCGGCTTCGAAGACGCCGCGTACTTCCTCGGCGTCGGCGACCACGGCGGCGGCGCGACGAAGGAGCAGATCAGAAGAGTCGTCGAGCAGCGCGCGGACGCGACGCTGCCAGAGCTGCGCTTCTCGACCGTGGCAGACTTCTTCGCGGCGGTCGAGAAGTCTCCCGCCTTCACAGACCTGCCCGTCGTGCGCGGCGAGTTGCAGCACCACTCGCGCGGCTACTACTCCGCCTACGGCGAGGGCAAGCAGCTCAACCGGCGCGCCGAACGCCTGTTGGTTCAGGCCGAGACGCTCTCGGTCGCCGCCGCCTTGCAGCACGGCCACGCCTACCCCGCGCAGGAGTACCGGGCGGCGTGGGAGAAGGTTCTCTTCAACCAGTTCCACGACCTGCTCGCGGGCACCGCCTTGCAGGCCGCCTACGTCGAGTCGCGCGACCAGTTGGGCTTCGCCTCCGACACGGCGCACACGAACCGCGTCGAGGCGCTCGAATCGCTGGCGCGGCGCGTGGACACGCGCGCGGTCAAGGAGGGCGCGGCCTTCGTCTTCAACCCGCTGCCGTGGCCGCGCAAGTGCCTGGTCGAGTACCACACCGAGAAGAACCCGGCGACGAACCCGTGGGTGCCCCTGCCGGCGGGCGTCGTGCCCATCACGCATATGGAGACGAGCGGCGGCGAGAAGGTCGCCATCCAGTGGCGCCCCTCCGACAGCATGACGCAGGTCTACCCGCGCGTCTCGGCCGTCGTGGACTTGCCCGCCTGCGGCTACAAGGTGCTCGAACTCGTCCACGGCACGCCGCCCGACACCTCTGCGCCCTACCCCGAGACGTTCACCATTAACGACAGCGGCTTCGGCATCTCTTCTTTGAAGTCGCAGGACTGCAAGGAACTCCTCGCGGCGCCGGTGGGCCTCGTCGTCATCGGCGACACGAGCGACACGTGGGGGCACGGCGTCGTCAAGTACCGGCAGGAGGTAGGGCGGCCGCAGTTCGTCTCGGGGCAGCAGATCGAGGATGGCCCCGTCACGCGCGTCACGCGCCACCGCGCGCGCTGGAACAGCTCCGAGATAGTTCTGGACATCGCGCAGTTCAAGGCGCTGGATTTGATAGAGCTGCGCTTCCGCATCGACTGGCGCGAGCGCGAGCAGATGTTGAAGCTCGAAGTGCCGACGGCGCTCGCCGCGCCGCGCGTCTTCGCCAAAGTCGCCGGCGGCGTCGTCGAGCGCGGGGCCGACGGCGGCGAAGAGTCTTATCAGGACTGGGTCGCCGTGCAGGGCAGAGCGGGTAATGAAGAGTACACGGTCGGGCTCCTGAACAACCAGACCTACTCTTACGACTGTCTTAACGGCTTACTGCGCACGGTGCTCATCCGCTCGGCGCCGTTCGCGCGCCACGACCCTTTCCAGGTGCCGCACGACGACGCGGGCGCGTGGCAGGATCAGGGGCGGCAGGAGCGCCGCTTCTGGCTCGTGCGCGGCAAGGGGCCTTGGAACGGCCTCGAACTCGATCGGCTGGCCGAGGAGGCGCAGACGCCCGCCGAGTACGTGTTGGACTCGGCGCACGAGGGGACGGAGCCGCGCGAGCGCTCCTTCTTCCGCCTCTCGCCGGGCACCGTGACGTTGCTCGCCCTGAAGCGGGCCGAGGGCGGCCAGGGCTTCGTCGTCCGCGTGCAGGAGCGCGCCGGGCGCGCGTCGGAGTTCGCGCTTGAGAGCGCCGCGCTCGGCGTCAACCACCGCGCGCAGATAAGGCCGTGGGAGATTAAGACGCTGCTGATAGAAGGCGGCGTTGCGGGGCGTCGCGCGCAGGTGAGAGAGGTTAACTTGCTTGAAGTTTAAGCCGTTCGTCTGGCTCGTGCTCGCGTGTCTGCCCGCGGCGCTCGTCGCGACGGCGGGCACCTCTTCGTCGGCGTCGTCGAAGCGGTCATCCGCGCGTCGCGCGGAGGTCGTCGAACTTCAGCCGCTCGCGGCGCAGGTGCGGCGCGTGGCGGAGGCTTTGGAGTTGTTGGGCGAGCCTCTGGGCGCGGACGACATGCGCGCGCTGGAGCTTGCCGCGGAGGATAAGGACGAGGCGGGCGGCGCGGCGGCGATTGAGAAAGTTCTTGACCGCAGGGTTCTCGTCAACGTCCAGATCAGTCCCGAGAGCCGCGTCAGCGTCACACGCGGCGCGGCGCGGGCACAGCTCGTCGAGCAGGGCTGGCGCGTCTTCCTCGTCAAGGTGCGCAACGACGCGGGCGTGACGGCGCAACTGCGCGCGACGAGCCCGAACGCCCTGCCCGTCTACGCGCGCGGCGTCTCCAACATCCCCGGCGGCTTCAGCCTCGACCCGCGCCCCAAGCAGAAGATCACGCCCGGCGACATCGCCGACCGCTGGCTCGAACTCTCGACGTTCGACAAGCCGCCGCTCGAAGCGAAGCTCTCCGGGCTCGGCCTCGAATACCGCGTCGTCCAGCTCTACAGCCGCGACCGCGGGCGGCGCGAGGCGCGACTCTCGTTCGACGTGGGCCAGGGCTCGCAGGACATAGGCTTCCGCAACGACGTGCCCGTCCTCTTCGACTGCCTGCCGTCGAAGGACGTGACCCTGCGCGTGCTCGACGAGAAGGGACGGCCGACCACGGCCTCTTTCGTCATACGCGACCCGCAGGGGCGCCAGTACCCCGCGAAGACCAAGCGGCTCGCGCCCGACTTCTCCTTCCACCCGCAGGTCTACCGCGCCGACGGCGAGAAGTTGAGACTGCCCGCGGGGACGTACACCGTCGAATTCACGCGCGGCCCCGAGTACGTCAGGCAGCGCGAGACTTTGACCGTCGGCGCGGGGCCGCGGGCCGAGCAGTGGAGCTTTCGCCTGAAGCGCTGGATCGACCCCGCCGCGTTGGGCTGGTACTCGGGCGACCACCACATACACGCCGCCGGCTGCTCGCACTACGAGGCGCCGACCGAGGGAGTGCTCCCGAAGGACATGATCCGGCACATCGTCGGCGAGGGCTTGAACGTCGGCGACGTGCTGACGTGGGGGCCTTGCTACTACTACCAGAAGCAGTTCTTCGAGGCGAAGGTCAACCCGCTCTCCACGAAGGAGAACCTCATGCGCTACGACGTGGAGGTCTCGGGCTTCCCTTCGAGTTTCAACGGCCACCTCACGCTGCTCGGCCTGAAAGACCAGGACTACCCCGGCGCCGAGACCATCGAGCAGTGGCCGTCGTGGGATTTGCCGATTCTCAAGTGGGCCAAGGCGCAGGGCGCGGCCGTCGGCTTCGCGCACTCGGGCTGGGGGCTTGAGGTCAAGTCGCGTGAGCTGCCGAACTACGAGATGCCGAAGTTCGACGGCATCGGGGCGAATGAATATGTCGTGGACGTGACGCACGACGCCGTCGATTACATCTCGGTCGCGGACACGCCCGCCGTGTGGGAGCTGAACGTCTGGTATCACACGCTCAACAGCGGCTTCCGCACGCGCATCGCCGGCGAGACAGACTTCCCCTGCATTTACGGCGACCGCGTCGGCATGGGGCGCTCCTACGTGCAGCTCGGCGGAACGCTCGACTACGACGCTTGGGTGAGGGGACTGCGCGAGGGCCGCTCGTACGTGTCGGACGGCCGAAGTCATTTGCTCGACTTCAAGGTTGAAGACGTGGCCGTCGGCACGAACGGAAGTGAGTTGAAGCTCGACGCGCCGCGGCGGGTGCGCGTCACGGCGCGCGTGGCGGCGCGGCTCGACGAGCAGCCGGACGAGACGGTGCGCGGACGCCGCCCCGACCAGACTCCGTACTGGAATTTGGAGCGCGCGCGCGTCGGCAACTCGCGCGAGGTGCCGCTCGAAGTCGTCGTCAACGGCCGCGTGGCCGCGAGCAGAAACATCCTTGCCGACGGCGCGCTGCGCGACGTGGCCTTCGACGTCCCCGTCGAGCGCAGCAGTTGGGTGGCGCTCCGCATCCTGCCCTCCTCGCACACGAACCCCGTCTTCGTCGTCGTCGGGGGCCGGCCCGTCCGCGCCTCGCGCCGCAGCGCCGAGTGGTGTCTGAAGGCCGTCGATCAGTGCTGGAGCCAGAAGGCGCCCCAGATTTCCGAGCGCGAGCGCGCGGACGCCGAGCGCGCCTACGAGCACGCCCGCCGCGTCTACCGCAAGATCGTCGAGGAGTGCGAGGTCGATTGAAGGAAAGTAGACAGTGGACGGCAGTCAGTAGTCAGTAGAAGACACTTTTAACCCCACGATTGTCATGCTCGGCCCGGGCGAAGTGGAGCCTTCTGTCTACTCTCTATTGACTGCTGTCTCCTTTTTTGCACGGGGGATGTCGTAAGCAAAAGTTCGAATGTAAAGTTGAAGTTTCCGCTTGATATGTGCGCGCGCTGTATGTAGTATCGCGCTACTTTGGTGGGCGGGCGAACAATCTACCGCCGACGGCCGTTCCCGAGTAAGCGTCCCAATTTAACATCCTAAACATCGGTCACCCTTTTTCCCGTTCTATCTCAGGAGGAACTATGAAACGTAGTCTCCGTTGGCGTGTGCCAACGCTAATTCTCTGTGTGCTGGCGTCCGTTGTGACCTGCCTGGGGCAGGAGTCGCGCGCCACGCTCACGGGGCGCGTCAGCGACCCGAACGGCGCCGCCATCCCCAGCGCGACCGTCAGCATCACCAGCCAGCAGACGCAACTGACCGAGACCGCCACGACCAACGGCGAGGGCAACTACACGGTGCCCTTCCTGCTCCCCGGCCGCTACACCGTCAAGGTCGAGGCGCAGGGGTTCAAGACCGCCGAGAGCAACACCGTCGAGCTGCACACGGCCGACAAGGCGACCTTCGACGTGACGCTCGAAGTCGGCGGCGTCGGCGAGGTCGTCAACGTCAACTCCGAGGCGCCGCTCCTCGAACCCGACACGGCCTCGCGCGGCCAGGTCATCGAGCGCGAGCGCGTCGCCGAACTCCCCCTGGTCGGGCGCAACCCGCTGAATTTGGCGACGCTCGCCCCGGGCGTCACCTTCAACGGCAACCCACAGTTCAACCGCCCGTTCGACAACGGCGACAACGTCAACTTCTCGATCAACGGCGGCATCAACCGCCACAACGACTTCCTGCTCGACGGCGCCCCGAACAACTCCGTCACCGACGCCAACGCCACCCGCACCGTTTCGAGCAACAACATCGCCTTCGTGCCTTCGGCCGAGGCGACCGAGGAGTTCAAGGTGCAGACGAACTCCTACGACGCGCAGTTCGGGCGGACGGGCGGCGGCACCGTCAACATCACGATCAAGTCGGGCGGGCGCGACTTCCACGGCTCGCTCTACGAGTTCGCGCGCCGCTACCAGTTGAACGCCAACTCATTCTCGAACAACGCGCGCGGGAGGCAGTTGACCGGCCCCTGCGCCGGCCAGGAGGCCAGCCCCCGCTTCACGCGCGACCAGTTGACTTGCACGAACCTCGGCGGCAGCAAGATCGACCAGTACGGCGGCGTGCTCTCCGGCCCGCTGCTCCTCCCGCGCTTCGGCGAGGGCGGCCGCGTCTTCGCCAACGGGCGCGAGCGCACCTTCTTCCTCTTCAACTACGAGGGCTACAAGGAGCTGACGCCGGGCCAGGGCTTCTCGACGGTGCCGACGCTGCTCGAACGCAACGGCGACTTCTCGCAGTCGGGCATCACCATTTACAACCCGCTCTCGACGGTCTGCAACTCGGCCGGCGTCTGCACGCGCACGCCCTACCCCGGCAACATCATCCCCGCCGCGGGCAGCCCCGGCTGCGGCGTCACCATCGCCTGCATCAACCCCGTCGGCCAGAACATCGTCAACGCCTTCTCTCTGCCGAACACGGGCACGCCGACGACGCGCTTCAACAACTTCTATTTGAGCCAGGGGCTCGGCACCGACGACTTCCACTCGTGGGTCACGCGCGTTGACCACCGCATGAGCGACCGCCAGAGCTTCTTCGTCCGGTTCGTCGAGAACCGCCGCGACCAGTTCGCCTTCGGCGGCAACAACCGCGTCGGCCTCGGCATCGACCAGCAGGGGCCGCTCGTGCGTAAGAACTACGGCGCGGTCGTGGACTCGACCACGACGCTCTCGCCGACCTCGATTCTGAACGTGCGGCTCGGGTTCACGCGCTTCCTCCAGGCGGCCTTCCGCCAGTCTTCGTCGCCGTTCGACGCGACCTCGCTCGGCTTCGCGCAGTCGTTCTCCAACGCGCGCCCCATCTCCATCGTGCCGCGCATCACCTTCAACGACCCGGCGGGCGGCATCCCCGAGTTCGGCTCGCGCAACCCGAACTCGAACATCACGAACACGTGGAGCGTGCCGGCCTACCTGACCCACATCGCCGGCAACCACACCTTCAAGCTCGGCGGCGAGTACCGCCGCTTCCAGATCAACCAGTCGGGCGGCTCGTTCAACTTCGGCGGCGGCGCCTTCTGCTTCAACGGGCAGTTCACGGCCGCGAACCCGAACAACATCCGCGGCGGCGGCGGCGGCGCGGCCTTCGCCGACCTGCTCATCGGCGCCCCGGCGGTCAACCTCTCGCTTCAGTGCAACGGCAACGCCGGCGTCACGCAGCTGGAGAACGTCTCGCCGACCACCTTCGAGTGGGGCTACTACGCCGGCTACGTCCAGGACGACTGGAAGGTGACGCCGAAGCTCACGCTCAACCTCGGCTTCCGCTACGACTACGAGCAGCCGCCGGTCGAGCGCTTCAACCGCCAGAACCGCGGCTTCGGCTTCGGCCAGGCCAACCCGCTCGCGGCGGCCGTCAGCGGCGCCAACACGACCGACTGCCCGGCCTGCGCCCACCTGACGGGCGGCCTCCTCTTCACCGCCGTCGGCGGCAGCGACCGCGGCGCCTTCGACCCCGACCGCAACAACTTCCAGCCGCGCGTCGGCGTCGCCTACCAGTGGAACGAGAAGACGGTGCTGCGCGGCGGCTACGGCCTCTTCTACTTCCCCTCGGCCGAGTACGGCGGCTCCACCGGCTTCAGCATCATCACGCCGTTCGCCGGCACGGTCGGCGGCGGCGTCAACGGCGCCGGCCAGTTCATCCCGCGCACGGACGCGCTGAACAACCCGTTCCCGTCAGGGCTCTCGCAGCCCACGGGCTCTTCGCTCGGCCTGGGCACCGCGCTCGGCGGCTCGCTGACGTTCACCAACCCCGGGCGCGACATCCCCTACATTCACCAGTTCTCGGCCGGCGTCCAGAGGGAGCTGCCCGGTCGCATGAAGCTCGACGTGTCCTACGTCGGCAGCCGCAGCCGCGGCATCCTGACGGGCGACGCGCAAGGGTCGGGCGGGCGCAACCTGAACGTGCTCTCGGCCGCGCAGCTCGCGGCGTTCCGCGCCGACCCCGCGTTCTTCAACGCGAGCGTGACGAACCCGTTCGCCGGGCGCATCCCGGGTAACCCCGACCTGAACGGCGCCACCATCCCGCGCCGCCTGCTTCAGTTGCCCTACCCGCAGTTCGGCTCGATCATCGTCAACGGCGAGAACGTCGGCAAGCTCTGGTACAACTCGCTCCAGGCCAGCCTCGAGAAGCGCCTGAGCCGCGGGCTCGTCGGCGTCATCTCCTACACCTTCTCGAAGAACATCGGCGCGCTCGGCTTCCTCAACGACCAGGACACCGAGCCGACGAGGTCGGTCGTCAACTTCGACAGCCCGCACGTCTTCGTGGCGAGCGGCGTCTACCAGCTCCCGTTCGGGCGCGGGCAGCACTTCGTCCACGACGCGGGCAAGGGGCTGAACATGCTCGTCGGCGGGTGGGAGTACAACGTCATCGGCAGCTTCCGCTCGGGCGTGCCCATCGACCTGCCGGGCGGCGTCGATCTCATCGCCGACCCGCGCATCGACAACCCGCAGCTCAGCAACCAGAGCGTGCCGGGGACGACGGCCACCTACTTCAACAACTGCGTGCGCCAGACCAACGGCACGAGCCTCCAGTTCGTGACCAACTCCGCCGGGCAGCGCGTGCAGCAGGCGTGCACCAACCCGGCCTGGGCCATCCGCGCCGCCAACACGCTGCGCACCATCCCGTTCCGGCTCGGCGACCTGCGCCAGCCCTCGGCGTGGCAGTTCGACATGTCGATGAACAAGTCG
>Ga0213876_10000276_pt1 | contig 47195 bp, 50 predicted proteins | sample BarmaccomBMRX_R9_FD_160113 | JGI IMG/M metagenome (GOLD analysis project Ga0213876, IMG submission 160113) | Root-associated microbial communities from Barbacenia macrantha in rupestrian grasslands, the National Park of Serra do Cipo, Brazil - RX_R9 | ecosystem: Host-associated > Plants > Roots...
ACGCCGGTGACGCGGGGCGAGCGCCTGGCCTCGTTCTTCTGGATCCAGAGCCTGGTGCGGGACGACGGCCGGCGGACCTTGCTCTACGAGATGGACGCGGCGATCCAAGAGCTCAACCGCACCGGGACCGAAGGCGGCGCCTGTCGCAGCCTCACCGGCGTCTATCACAACCTGCTGAGGCTCTGGTCCGAACCCTAAGCGCGCCCAGAACTTCCGTTTCGTCACTTTCGATAGTAAAGCGTAATATCTAACCCGCCGTAGTCCGTCGCGGACGGCTCCGCGGGCGGCCAAGCGTATCGGGAGGGCTAGGCAGACTCGATGACCTCGGCCGGAGCCCTGTCGGCGCGGGTCCTGGCGACGGCCGGGATGATGCTCTCCATGCTGATGAACGTGCTGGATTCGACGATCGCCAACGTCGCCCTCCCGCACATGCAGGGCAGCCTCTCGGCGTCGCAGGACCAGATGACCTGGGTCCTGACCTCCTACATCCTCGGCGTCGCGGTCATGACCCCGCTTTCCGGCTGGGTCTCGTTGAAGGTCGGGCGCAAGCCGCTCTACCTGATCTCCATCGCCGCCTTCGTGCTCGTCTCGATGCTCTGCGGGGTCGCCACCAACCTCGGCGAGATGGTGTTCCTTCGCCTGCTGCAGGGCTTCGCCGGCGCCGCCCTGTTGCCGCTCTCCCAGGCCATCGTTCTCGATCTTTGGCCGCAGTCGCATCTGCCGGCCGTGATGGCGATCTGGAGCGCGGTCGTGATGGTGGCGCCGGTCATCGGCCCCACCGTCGGCGGCCTCCTCACCGAGAACTATTCCTGGCGCTGGGTCTTCTACATCAACCTGCCGATCGGACTCGTCGCCTTCGCGCTCGTCTATTTCGGGCTCGAGAGTGACGTCGGCGGGCGACAGCGTCCCTTCGACTTCCTGGGCTTCACCGCGCTCGTGCTCTTCGCCGGCGGCGCCCAGCTGATGGTCGACCGAGGCCCCGCCCTGGACTGGTTCTCCTCCCCGGAGATCTGGGTGGAGGCCATCGTCGCCCTCTGCGGGCTTTACGTCTTTTCGGTGCAAACCATGACGGCCCGTGACCCCTTCTTCGACACAAGCCTTTTCCGGGATCGTAACTTCATGGCTGCGGTGAGCTTTCAAATGGCGGTGTCGGGAGTGATGTATTCCACCACGGCGCTCATTCCCGTCATGATGCAGAACCTGCTGGGCTATTCGGCGCTTCAGAGCGGCGCCGCGAGCGTGCCCAGGGGAATAGGCTCGCTGATCGGCTTCGTCTTCGCGCCCTGGATCGCCAGCCGCATCAACCCCAGGATCATCATGTTCGTCGGCCTCGTCCTCACGTCGGCGGCGCTCTTCTCCATGAGCCGGTTCGATCTGTCGATGACGGCCGCTCCGATCGAGGCGACCGGGTTCTTCCTGGGGATCGCTCAGAGCATCATGTTCAATCCGCTGACGGTGCTGGCCTATGCGACCCTCGATCCCCGCCACCGCGTGGAAGGCGCGGTCTTCTCGAACATGTTCCGCACCATCGCCGGCAGCTTCGGGATCGCGCTGGTGCAGGCCGGACTCCTGCGCCAAAACGCCGTCGCCCATACCGCCCTGACGAGCCACATCTCGCTCGCCGATCCGGTGACCCGGTGGGCGATGCCGGAGATCTTCCACGGATCCAGCGCATCCCTCGTGGCGCTGGACGCCGAGGTCAGCCGCCAAGGGTCGATGCTGGCTTATACGTCGGTGTTCGCCTGGATGAGCCTGGGCGCCTTGGCGCTGGTTCCGCTCATCCTGATCCTCAAGTCGGGAGCAAGGCCGGCGGCGCCGGTCCGCGAAGCGCACATCGACTGACGCCGTCGCGCCCGGGGGCGGGGCCGGCGCGCCCCACCCGGGAGACTGCGCTACGCCCGTTCGGCCTTCGGCAGATCGAAGCGGTCCGCGTTCATCACCTTCGTCCAGGCCGCCACGAAGTCGGCTGTGAACTTCTGCTGGGCGTCCGAGGAAGCGTAGACCTCCGCCAAGGCGCGCAGCTTGGCGTGCGAACCGAAGATCAGGTCGACCCGGGTGGCGCTCCATCTGGGCGCCCTTGTCTTGCGGTCCCGCCCCTCGAAGAGGTTGTCGCCCACAGCCTGCCATTCGGTCCGCATGTCGAGCAGGTTGACGAAGAAGTCGTTGGTCAGCTTGCCGGTTCGGTCCGTGAGGACGCCGTGCCTGGCGCCGCCGGCGTTGGCGCCGAGGGCGCGCAAGCCGCCCACCAGCGCGGTCATCTCCGGAGCGCTCAGCCCCAGCAACTGCGCCCGGTCCACCAGGGCCTCCTCGGGCGACATGAGCTGCTCCCCGGCCTTGCGATAGTTGCGGAAGCCGTCGGAGGCGGGCTCGAGGGGCGCGAAGGAGGCGGCGTCGGTCTGCGCTTCGGAGGCGTCGGCGCGGCCGGGCGCGAATGGGACCTTCATGGCTGCGCCGGCTTCCTTGGCCGCCTCTTCGATGGCCGCCGAGCCGCCGAGCACGATCAGGTCGGCCAAGGACACCTGTTTCCCGCCGGCCGCCGAGGCGTTGAATTCCTTCCGGATCGCCTCGAGCGCGCCGAGCGCCTTGGCGAGCTCGGGCGGATTGTTCACCTCCCAGTCCTTCTGGGGTGCGAGGCGGATCCGCGCGCCGTTGGCGCCCCCGCGCTTGTCTGAGCCGCGGAACGTCGAGGCCGAAGCCCAGGCGGCGGAGACCAGCTGGGCTATCGTCAGGCCGGAGGCGAGGATCTTGGCCTTCAGCGCCGCGACGTCCGCATCGTCGATGAGGGCGTGGTCCGCCGGCGGGATCGGGTCCTGCCAGATCAGCCGTTCCTTCGGGACGAGCGGACCCAGATAGCGCTGGATCGGGCCCATATCGCGGTGGGTGAGCTTGAACCAGGCGCGGGCGAAGGCGTCGGCGAACTGGTCGGGGTGCTCCAGAAACCGGCGCGAGATCTTTTCGTACGCCGGATCGAACCGGAGCGAGAGATCCGTGGTCAGCATGGTGGGAAGGCGCTTCTTGGAGGGATCGTAAGGGTCGGGGATGTCGGCGGGAGCGTTCTTGGCCTTCCACTGCTTGGCGCCAGCCGGACTCTCCGTCAGCTCCCATTCGTACTTGAAGAGGTTGTCGAAGAAGTGGTTGCTCCACTTGGTGGGCGCCTGGCTCCAGATCACCTCGGGCCCGCCGGTGATGGCGTCCGCGCCCAGGCCGCTTCCGTACTTGGAACGCCAGCCGAGGCCCTGGTCCTCGATCACCGCGCCCTCCGGCTCGGGGCCGACGAAGGACGGATCGCCAGCGCCGTGGGTCTTGCCGAAGGTGTGGCCGCCGGCGATCAGGGCGACGGTCTCCTCGTCGTTCATCGCCATGCGCGCGAAGGTCTCGCGGATGTCGCGGGCCGCCGCGACCGGATCCGGATTGCCGTTCGGCCCCTCCGGATTGACGTAGATGAGGCCCATCTGCACCGCCCCGAGGGTGGTTTGCAGCTGCCGCTCGCCGCTGTAGCGCTCGTCGCCGAGCCAGCTCCCCTCGGGTCCCCAATAGAGCTCTTCCGGCTCCCAGGTGTCGGCCCGGCCGCCGGCGAAGCCGAAGGTCTTAAAGCCCATGGACTCCAGGGCGACATTGCCCACCAGGACGAAGAGGTCCGCCCAGGAGATCTTGGCGCCGTACTTCTGCTTGATCGGCCAGAGCAGCCGGCGCGCCTTGTCCAGATTGGCGTTGTCGGGCCAGCTGTTGAGGGGGGCGAAGCGCTGCTGGCCACCGCCGGCGCCGCCGCGCCCGTCGCTGATCCGGTACGTGCCGGCGCTGTGCCAGGCCAGGCGGATGAAGAGGCCGCCGTAGTGCCCGAAGTCGGCCGGCCACCAATCCTGCGAATCCGTCATCAGGGCGCGCAGGTCCTTGATCACCGCGTCCAGGTCGAGGCTCTGGAATTCCGTGGCGTAGTCGAACGCCTCGCCCAGGGGGTTGGAGCGGGGCGAATGCCGATTGAGCCCCCCGAGGCGGAGATTGTCCGGCCACCAGTCCCGATTGGTGTGTGCGCGGGTTCCGCCGCTGAACGGGCACTTGCCTTCGCTTGCCATGTTGTCTCCGATCTTCGCTCGCTAGGACGGCTCGGCCGTCCCTCCAGCCGAACGCACGTTGGCGCCGGCGGGCGCATAGGTCCAATCGATTGTCTGTGTCACATCGATAGACAATCCTTATGGAGAGCGTTTTCCGCCACCTGTTCCCTTGAGGGCCGTCGCCGACGGTGTTTCGATGCAAGCGCGCCTCACCTCGGCGCGCGAGGGCGAGGAGAGTTTGGGTGATCGATCTCTACGGCATGGCCAGTCCGAACGTGGTCAAAGTCCTGATCATGCTCGAGGAAGCCGGCCTTCCCTATCGGGTGAAATACGTCGACGTCTTTCGGCAAGAGCAGTTCGAGCCTGAGTTCCAACGCCTCAGCCCGACTGGCAAGGTGCCGGTCATCCTCGATTCCGAGGGTCCGGATGGCGAACCGATCAGCGTGTTCGAGTCCGGCGCGATCCTGCTCTATCTCGCCGAGAAGACGGGCCGACTCCTGCCGACGGACCCGCGGGCGCGCGCCGGCGTCTTCCAGTGGCTGATGGTCCAGGTCTCGCTCATGGGCCCCATGGGCGGCCAGGCGGTGCATTTCAACCTGTTCGCTCCGCCGGGGAACGAATACGCGCAGGAACGCTACTTCTCCCAATGCGCCAACGTCCAGAAGCTGCTCGACAAGCGGCTGGGCGAAGCCCCCTACCTGGGCGGCGAAGACCTCAGCCTGGCCGACGTCGCGACCTTCCCCTGGGTCTACCAGGCGGTGGAGTTCTTCCCCTGGCTCCAGGACGACGACGGCGCGAAGCTCCGCGACGGCTACCCCAATCTCGCGCGGTGGTACGAGACGCTCTGGAAGAGGCCTGCCTTCGATCGCGCCATGTCGGTCCGCGCCGAACTCCATAACCGTGGCCGCCGCGCGGGAATAGAAACGGACGGGCTCGACCGCTTCTACCTGCGGGGCGCCTACTCGCTGACGCCGCCCGAAGCCCGCGGAGTGGTGGCGCGCTACAAGTCGTAGCCGCCAGCCCGCGAAGCGATGGTTCAGTCCGGCGCGCGCCCGGTCGTCTCGCGCCAGCTGTGGCGCGGCTCGTAACCGATGACCCGGCGCGCCGTCTCCGACGACAGCAGCGAGGCGTTGCCCTTGAGCTCGCCGCGGATCGGCACGTCCGGGAAATTGCGGGCCATCAGCTCGGCCGAGGGCTCGGGGACGATGCTGTCGGCGGCGGCGATGACCATCGCCTGATGTCCCTGAAAATCGGCCTCCGCCGCCAGGCGGCAGGCTTCGCCGCAGTCGCGGGCGTCCACGTAGCCCCAAAGGTTCAGCCTTCTTTGGTCGGGCCGGCTCTGGATGGCCGCGAGGTTCGCGTAGTCGGCGGCTTCGAACACGTTGGAGAACCGCAAGGAGGCGATGGAGAGGCCCGGGCTCCAGCGGACGAAATGCTTCGCCATCAGCTCGCCGGCCGCCTTGGCGAGCGAATAGGACCATTCCGGCCGGTCCGGATCGGTCTCGTCGATGGGAACGAACTCGGGCGGGGTCGTGAAGGGAAGGCCGAGGATCGTCTCGCTGGACGCCCAGACGACGCGCTTCACGCCGAGCCGCGCCGCGGCGCTGAAGACGTTGTAGGTGGAAAGGGTGTTGATCTCGAAGATCCGATGGTCGGGCATGAGGCCGGGGGCCGGGATGCCCGCCAGGTGCACGACCGCGTCCGGGGTCCGCCCGAAGGGGTCCACCCCCGACATCGCGCCGAACACCTGGCCGAAGTCGGCGCAGTCCACCAGGGGCGCCCGCTCTCCGGGGACAGGCTTCACATCCCAGACGACCACGCCATGACCGGCGCGGCGCAGCGCCGCCACAGCTTCGCGTCCCACCTTGCCGGCCCCGCCGGTCACCACCACGAGCATCTGCGCTCTCCCTTCAGTCCTCGTCCCTCGCCACGAAGGCCTCGAAGGCGGCCTGGTAGTTCGGATGCCACCGCGACAGGGCGGGGCGGTTCTCGATCAGATCGCCCATCGCCCACGCCATCCGCCGCTCGTCCATGGCGCGGCTCACGTCGTTGTCCGGGCAGAGGATGTAGAAGTCGCCCCGGGCGAGGCTCTCGAACATGAATTCCACCACCTGCTCGGCGGTCCATGCCCCAGGCGGCTTCTGCGCCATGCGGGCGGCGTTGATGCCGGTGAAGGTGAAGCCGGGAACCAGCAGATGGGCGCTTATGCTGGCGCCGGGCGTGTTGCGCAGCTCGTGTTGGAGCGCCTCGGTGTAGGCCTTCAGCGCGGCCTTGGAGACATTGTAGGCGGCGTTGCCGGGCGGCGTGGTGATACCCTGCTTGGAGCCGGTGTTGATCACGAAAGCGGGCCGGCTGGCCTCCAGCATCGCCGGCAGGAACGCCTGCACGCCGTGCACGACGCCCCAGAAGTTCACCCCGATCAGGGTCCGCCAGGCCTCGAGGTTCTTCCAGGCGCCGCCGGGATGCAGGCCTATGCCGGCGTTGTTCATCAGCACCGAAACGTGGCCGAAGCGCTCGAACGCGACGTCGCGCAGCCGCTCCAGGGCGCTGGCGTCGGAGACATCCGTCGCGACCGCCGCGATGCGCGACGGGCCGCCAGGCGCCTCGGCCGCGAGCGTCGCCTCGGCGGCGCTGAGCCGCTCGCCCGGCAGGTCGGCGATCGCCACCGGCAGGCCCATGGCGGCGAACCTGCGCGCCGCGGCCAGCCCGATGCCGCTCGCCCCGCCGGTGATGACGGCCGCCCCGCCGCTGCGGAGCGGGGGCAGATCGGTGAACGCGTCTGTCACGTGCGTTTCTCCTGAGGTTCAGCGCCAGAGGCCGCTCAGCCGCGCGGCGAGGGCGCGCCCCTGCCCCAGGCCGGCGCGGGCGGCGGCCGGACGGCCAGCCGGGTCCAGCAGGTTGACGGACAAGGCCTCGAGGCTGCGGCGGTCCGGTCCCACCAGTTCCACCGCGGCCCCGTCGTCGCGCAGGGTCTTCAGCTCCGCCTCCAGCGATCCGCTGAGCTCGGCGAGACCCGTCCGCACCGCGACAACCACCACCAGGTCGTGGCCGACGGCGAGGTCGGCGTTGGTGGCCGAGCGGACGCCGCCGTCGATGTAACGCCGCCCGCCGATGGTGATCGGCGGGAAGACGCCGGGCACGCTGCAGCTGGACGCCACCGCGCGGGCGAGGCCGACCTTCTGCTCGGCGCCCCAGACCACGAGCGCGCCGCTTTCCGCGTCCACCGCGACGCAGGCGTAGCCCCGCTCCGGCCAAACGTCCGCCTGGAGCTCGGAAAGCGCCCGGCCGAAGCCGCGGATGAAGCTCTGCTCGTCGATGGTCTGAGCAGCGAGGGCGAAGGCGCCGATTTCGCGGCGCGCGGCGGCCGGGTCCCCGCGCGCCGCCGCCTCGCGCGCGCGGCCGATCAGCGCCAGGACGTCAGGTCCGCCCGGCGCCGGCGTCGGCACGGGCCGCGGCCGCTCGGCCTCGGCGAGCATGGCGTCCGCCATCTTGACGGCGCTGCGGCCCATGGCGATCTGCGAGCCCACGAAAGCGCCGGCGGAGGTGCCGAGGATGTGGTCGGCGCGGGCGAGGTCGACGCCGTTCTCGGCCAGGCCGGCGATGAGGCCGGTCTCCCAGGCGATGCCCACCGGCCCGCCGCCGCCCAGGACCAGGGCGCGCGACATCGCCCTAGCGGCCCTTGAACGCGGGTTTGCGCTTCTCCACGAAGGCGGCCATGCCCTCCTTCTGGTCCTCGAAGGCGAAGAGCGAGTGGAACAGCCGCCGCTCCAGCTTCACCCCTTCGGAGAGCGGCGTCTCGTAGGCGGCGGTCACCACCTCCTTGGCCATCATCACCGCCAGCGGCGAGAGGGCGGCGATCCGCTGAGCGACGTCCAGCGCCGTGGGCAGGAGCTCGGCGAGCGGCACGACGCGGCTCACCAGGGCGCAGCGCTCGGCCTCGGCGGCGTCCATCATCCGGCCGGTGAGCACCATGTCCATGGCCTTGGCCTTGCCGATGAAGCGGGTGAGGCGCTGGGTGCCGCCGGCGCCCGGGATGACCCCGAGGTTGATCTCCGGCTGGCCGAACCTCGCATTGTCGGCGGCGATGATGAAGTCGCACATCATGGCGAGCTCGCAGCCGCCGCCCAGGGCGAAGCCGGCCACCGCGGCGATCACCGGCTTGCGGCAGCGGGTCACCCGCTCCCAGTTACGGGTGATGAAGTCCTCGGAGAACACGTCGGCGTAGGATTTCGAGGCCATCTCCTTGATGTCGGCGCCGGCGGCGAAGGCGCGGTCCGATCCGGTGACGACGATCGCCCGCACGCCCGCGTCGGCTTCGGCGACGTCCAGGGCGGCGGTGAGCTCGTCCATCAGCTGGCCGGAGAGGGCGTTCAGGGCGTCCGGCCGGTTGAGCCGGATCAGCGTCACGGCCTCGTGGGCTTCGACGATCAGGGTCTCGTAGGCCATGGGAGTCTCTCTGGCGGCGGGAAAGCGCAAGAGGCTATGACCCGGACAGGAAGACACGGCAAGGCGGTCGCGAGGAACGAGTCCGTGCAATCGCGAAAGGACGAAATGGATATGACGATGCGCGCGCTAGAGCTGGCCGCTGCTCCGGGAATAGAGAATCTTCAGTTGGTGCGTCGTCCGAAGCCCACGCCGGGGCCGGGCGAGGTGCGTGTTCGGATGACGGCGGCCTCGCTGAACCATCGCGACCTGGGGCTGATCTCGGGCAGGCTGAAACGTCCGCTCCCGATCACGCCTTTCTCGGACGGTTGCGGCGTCGTGGATGCGATCGGTCCCGGCGTCACGGAAGTCGAACCTGGCGAGCGCGTGGTCAGCCTCTTTTTTCAGGACTGGGAAGCTGGCGCCCCCGACAAGGAAAAACTCGCCTCGGCGCTGGCTTATCCGCTTCCGGGCGTTGGACGCGAGTATGCGATCCTCGCCGAAAGGGGGCTGGCGCGCGCACCGGATTTCCTGACGGATCAGGAGGCGGCCACCCTGCCTTGCGCGGCGCTGACGGCTTGGCAGGCGCTCATGGATCTGGGCCGTGTGAGGCCCGGCGCGACCGTCGTGCTGCTGGGAACCGGCGGGGTCTCGATCTTCGCTCTGCAATTCGCGCTGGCGGCCGGATGTCGCACGATCATCACGTCTTCGTCGGATTCGAAACTGGCCGAATGCCGGCGCCTCGGGGCGCATGAAACCATCAATTATCGGAGCAATCCCGACTGGGCCGCCGAAGTCGTGCGTCTGACCGGAGCGGGCGCTGACCTGGTGGTCGAAGTCGGCGGCGCGGGAACGCTCGAACAAAGCGTGCGGGCGGTGAAGATCGGCGGCGAAGTGATGGTCGTGGGGGCGCTCACCGGCCGCGGCGACTACAACATCGCTCAGATAATCACGACCTGCGTCACCTTACGCGGCCTGTTCGTAGGCTCCCGCGAAATGTTCTCGAGTATGTGCCGCGCGATCGAGATGCATAAGATCAGGCCGGTGATCGATCGCGTCTATCCGTGGAGTGAGGCCTCGACGGCGCTCCGAGCGATGGAACGAGGCGAGCATTTCGGAAAGATCGTGCTGGACTTCAGTGTTTGAACTCTAGGGATCCTGGTTGGCGAGCCCCGCCGCGTTGGCGTCCGGCAACGGCGTCCATTCCTCGGCCGGCGGGAGGGGGGCGAAGATCTCGTCGAGCAGGGCGCCGGTGACGCCGGCCAGGGACGCAGGGCGCCAGGCGGGGGCGTTGTCCTTGTGGACGATCACGGCGCGGACGCCCTCCAGGAAGTCGTGGCGGCCCACCACGCGGGCGGCGATCCGGTATTCCATCCGCATTTCCTCGACGAACGAGGCGAGGCGCGCGCCCGTGGCGAGCTGGCGGAAGGCGACCTTCAGGGTCTGAGGCGACTTGGTCTTCAGCGTCTCGAGCTGGGCGCGCGCCCAGTCGGAGGGGTCGGCTTCCAGCGCCGCGACGATGGCCTCGACGCTCTCGCGGCCGAACAGGCGATCGATGTCGGCGAGCCGCGCCTCGAGCGGCGCGGAGGCGGGATCGTGGGCGAAGGGGGCGATGGCGTCCGGGATCTTGGCCGGCTCGGCGACGACGGCGGCCTTCAGGGCCGGCAGGTCGGCGGCCGGGACCACGTGGGTGGCGATCTTCAGCGCGAAGCAGTCGTCGGCCTTGATCCGCGCGCCGGTGAGCGCCAGCCACATGCCGGCGTGGCGCTGCAACCGCGACAGGTGCCAGCCGCCGCCCACGTCCGGGAAGAGGCCGATGCCGGTCTCGGGCATGGCGAACGCAGTGCGCTCGGTGGCGATGCGGAACTTGGCCGGCATGGCGATCCCGACGCCGCCCCCCATGGTGATCCCGTCCATCACCGCCACGACGGGCTTGTGATAGTCGAAGAGCAGCGCGTTCAGCCGGTACTCGGTGAAGAAGAACTCCCGCGCCGCCGCGCCGTCGCCCGCGCCGCTCTCGGCCAGCATGCGGATGTCGCCGCCGGCGCAGAAGCCGCGCTCGCCGGCATGGTCGATGATCACCGCCCGCACCCGCGGATCCTCGCGCCACGCCAGCAACGCCTCTGTCATCCGCCGGCACATGTCGGTGGTGAGGGCGTGCAGCGCCGCAGGCCGGTTGAGCGTCAGCCGCCCGACCTCGCCCTCGACACCCACCAGGACCTCCGGCGCGCTCACGATCCCAGCAACTCCCTCGAGATGATCACCCGCATGATCTCGTTCGTCCCTTCCAGGATCTGGTGAACGCGCAAGTCGCGGACGATGCGCTCCAGCGGGTAGTCCTTCAGGTAGCCGTAACCGCCGTGGAGCTGCAGCGCCTGGTTGGCGACCTCGAAGGCCGCGTCGGTGGCGAAGCGCTTGGCCATGGCGCAGTACATGGTGGCGGCCGGATCGCCGGCGTCGAGGGCGGCGGCGCCGCGCCGGACCATCAGCCGCGCCGCCTCCAGCTCGGTGGCCATGTCCGCAAGCCGGAACCTGAGGGCCTGGAACTCGGCAAGGCGGCGGCCGAACTGGCGGCGCTGGCCGAGGTAGGCTTTGCCGGTGTCGAGGGCGAGACCCGCGCCGCCCAGCGCACAGGCGGCGATGTTGAGCCTGCCGCCATCGAGCCCCCGCATGGCGAAGCGGAAGCCCTGTCCTTCCTCGCCGATCCGGTTGGCGGCCGGGACCCGGACCTCGTCGAAATGGACCATGGCGGTGGGCTGGGCGCGCCAGCCGAGCTTGCGCTCCGGCGTCCCGAAGCTGAGGCCGGGCGTCCCCTTCTCCACCACGAGCGCCGACACCCCGCCAGGCCCCTCGCCGCCCGTGCGGGCCATCACGACGTAGAGATCCGACGTCCCGGCCCCGGAGATGAAGGCCTTGGCGCCGGACAGCACGTACCCGTCGCCTTCGCGGCGGGCGCGGGTGGCAAGCGAGCCGGCGTCCGAGCCTGCGCCTGGCTCGGTCAGGCAGTAGGAGGCGACCAGCTCCATGCGGCAGAGCCCGGGCACGTAGCGTCGACGCAACGCGTCGGCGCCGAACCGGTCGATCATCCAGGCGCACATGTTGTGGATGGAGAGGTAGGCGGCGGTGGCCACGTCGCCGGCGGCCAGGGCCTCGAAGATGATCGCCGCGTCGAGCCGGGTGAGGCCGGCGCCGCCCAGCTCCTCCCCGACGTAGAGGCTCGCGAAGCCGAGGGCGGCGGCCTTGCGCATCACCTCGACGGGAAAATGCTCCTCCTCGTCCCAGCGCGCGGAATTGGGGGCGAGCTCAGCGGCGGCGAAGTCGCGGGCCGCGTCCTCCAGGGCGCGTTGTTCGTCGGTGAGGGCGAAATCCATCGCGCCTATCGCAGGGTCGGTATGACGAAGGCCGACTCGCCGGGGCGGGCGTCGCCGGGCCAGCGGGCGGTGACGGTCTTGACGCGGGTGAAGAACCGCACGCCTTCCATCCCGTGCTGGTTGGCGTCGCCGAAGGCGCTGCGCTTCCAGCCGCCGAAGGTGTGGTAGGCCACCGGCACCGGGATCGGCACGTTGACGCCCACCATGCCGACGTCGACGCGGCGGGCGAATTCCCTGGCCGCCTGGCCGCTGCGGGTGAACACCGACACGCCGTTCCCGTAAGCGTGCTCAGACGGCAGGGCGAGCGCCTCCTCGAAGGTCTCGGCGCGCACGATCTGCAGCACCGGGCCGAAGATCTCGTCCTGGTAGGTCTTCATCTTCGGGGCGACGTGGTCGAAGAGGGTCGGGCCGATGAAGAAGCCCTGCTTGTGGCCCTGGAGGGCGAAGCCGCGTCCATCGAGCACCAGTTCGGCCCCCTCGCGGACGCCGAGCTCGATGTAGTCCTCGATTCTGCGCCGGTGGGCGGCGGTCACCACCGGCCCGTACTGGACATCCGGATCGGTGGAGAGCCCGACCTTCAGCCGCTCGATCTCCGAAAGCAGCCGCCCGCGCAGCGCCTCGGCCGTCCCCGCCCCCACCGGGACAACCACCGGCAGGGCCATGCAGCGCTCGCCGGCCGAGCCGTAGGCCGCGCCCACGATGTCGCTCACCGCCTGGTCGAGGTCGGCGTCGGGCAGCACGATCCCGTGGTTCTTGGCCCCGCCCATGGCCTGGACCCGCTTTCCGTGCGCGGCGGCGGTGGCGTAGACGCGGGCGGCCACGTCCGAGGAGCCGACGAAGCTGACCGCAGCGATGTCCGGATGGACGAGGATGGCCTCGACGGCGGCCGCATCGCCCTGGACCACGTTGAGCACGCCCGGCGGACCACCCGCTTCCAGGAACAGTTCCGCCAGGCGCACCGGAACGCTCGGGTCCTTCTCCGAGGGCTTCAGCACGAAGGCGTTGCCCACCGCGATCGCCACCGCGAACATCCACATCGGGATCATCGCCGGGAAGTTGAACGGGGTGATCCCCGCGGCGACCCCCAGGGGCTGGCGCATGGACCAGACGTCGATGCCGGGCCCGGCCCCGTCGGTGTACTCGCCCTTCAAGGCATGCGGGACGCCGCAGGCGAACTCCACCACTTCCAGGCCCCGCTGGATGTCGCCGCGCGAGTCGGCCAGCACCTTGCCGTGCTCGGACGACAGCAGGGCGGCCAGCGCCTCCATCTGGGACTCCACCAGGCGCTTGAACTCGAACATCACCCGCGCCCGGCGCTGCGGGTTGAGGGCGGCCCACCCCGGCTGAGCGGCGCGGGCGGCTTTCACCGCCGCATCCACCACCGCCGCGTCGGCCAGAGCGACCCGGCCCTGGATCTCGCCGGTGTTCGGATCGTAGATTTCCCCCCAGCGGCCTGAGCCGCCGGCGAGGCGCGCCCCGCCCACGAAATGCATCACCTCGCGCACCGTCTTCTCCATGGTCTACCGGGCGGGCGCCGGCTGGTCGGTCGCGCCGCCGAGGGGGCCCATCTGCAGGACAGGGTTCCACGGAAGGCGGCGCAGCGCCAGGGCCGGACCCTTCGGATCCTTCGTCGCCTTCTCGTCGTCATAGGCGGCCGAGACCCGCAGCGGCGCGTCGGCGACCACCTGGATCACGCAGGAGAGCCGGATCGTCTGCGGTCCGCTGGTCCACGGCCGGCTGTTGGGGCCGGTGTTGACGCTGCGGCCCTGGGCGCAGACGGCGTTCTCGACCCGGATGACGATCGCCTGGCTGGCGCCGGGGCCGCTGGCGGTGGACAGTCCCGACGCCTCGATCATGTAGGCGCCGGCGGTCATCGCCGGGATCGTGCAGTCCGTCTCGCTCGGACTGACATTGCGGCAGTGGTTGGCGGTGATCTCGGGCTGGCTGTAGCCGGCGGCCTGGTAGATCCGCGGAACGGTCGGCGCCGCTGCGGGCGCGGGCGCCGCGCCGGCCGCGCCTGCGGCCGCCGACAGGAGCAGGACCAGTAGAACGCACCGCATCGAGGTCTTCCCTGCATGCCGGCGTGGACCGGCGCCGAGGCGAGGTCTTCATGGATTGTCCGACTCTTGTCCAGCGGCGCCGGCCGGGCGGGACGTTAGTCGAAGACGCCTCCAACTCGACTCGTTGGCGCCCAAACATTGCCATATTGAGACGCTTGGCTCAGCGCACGGCAGGTTCGCCGCGAGGGGTCCAATTGCCCTGCAGTCAGCCCAAATGATTTCGGGCCCCGGCCGTCCTCGCCGGGGCCTTAGTATTTTCGGGCGCCTCCAGACGCCCCGCGCCGCAGAAGCGAGGCGCGCAATGGCGAAGCCGCCCGCGCAGTCACCGCATCGAGAACCGGGTAGGGGGATGGAACACCACATCGACGCCCATCTGGGCAAGCGAGTCTGCCATCGCCGGCGGATGCTTCAGTGGACCCAGCAGCGGCTCGGCTCCGCCGTCGGCGTGCGCTTCCAGCAGATCCAGAAGTACGAAAGCGGGGTCAACAAGATCTCCGCCGCGCGGCTCTGGGCGATCGCCAACGCGCTGGGGGTGCCGGTCACCTACTTCTTCGAAGGGCTTGACGAGCACGGCTAGTGCCCCGGTTCAGAAGTTCGCCAGTGGATGGGATGGGCGCCGAGCGGACTTCGGACTCGACAAGGACACCGGCAAAGCTTTGAATTTCATGTGGTTTACGAATTTGAAGTTCGCTTCGGCGCCCGCCCCATCAGTCGGGCGAACTTCGAATCCACCACACTAGCGGCTCGCTCCATCGGCCACGCCTGGATTCCTGAAGGTTTCGAATGAAGCGTTTGGCTGTCGCGCTCGCAGCGGCGCTCGCTCTCGGACCAGCCGCGGCCAGGGGCGCGAAGCCTTCCGTCCAGCCGGTGAAGGCGCGGATCGAGACCGGCGTGCTGGTGGGCCGTCAGAGCGGGCCGGTGCGGAGCTTCAAGGCGATCCCCTACGCCGCGCCGCCGCTGGGACCGCTGCGCTGGTCGCCCCCGGCCCCCGCGCGCGCCTGGGCCGGCGAGCGCGACGCCGGCGCCGACGGTCCGGCCTGCCTGCAGCCGGTGAACGCCGACGGACGACCCAACGGCGGCGGCTACGCCGGCCCCACCAGCGAGGACTGCCTGACGCTCGACGTCTGGGCGCCGGCGCAGGCCCACAAGGCGCCGGTGATGGTCTGGATCTACGGGGGCGGGAATCTCTATGGCGCCGATTCCATCGCCCCCAACGACGGGCGGGCCTTCGCCCGCGACGGCGTGGTGCTGGTCTCGATGAATTACCGGTTGGGAGCGCTTGGCTTCTTCGCCCATCCGGCCCTGACCGAAACCGCCGGGCTGGCCGAGCCGCTCGCGTCCTATGGCATCATGGATCAGATCGCCGCGCTCGCGTGGGTGAAGCGCAACATCGCCGCCTTCGGAGGCGATCCGCGCAACGTCACGGTCTTCGGCGAATCCGCCGGCGGGGCCGACGTGCTGACGCTGATGGCCGCCCCCTCCGCGCACGGCTTGTTCCAGAAGGCCACGGTCCAGTCGGCGCCCGCGTGGGAGAGACCGCCGACCCTTGCCGAGGCCGAGGCGGCGGGCCTCGCCCTGACCGCGTGGCTCGGTCTGCCTGCCCACGCCGACGTCGACAAGCTGAGGGCCATCCCGGCCGAGAAGCTGGTCGGCGCCCCCGGCCGCTTCGGCCCGGTCGTCGACCGGCGGCTGATCTTCGAGAGCATCGCCGAGGCCTTCGCGCGGGGCGAGGCCGCGCCGGTCCCGTTGATCATCGGCTCCAACAGCTGGGAGGCCTCGCTGCTGCCGCCCACGGAGTCGGCCGCCTACCTTGCCGCCGCCCCGCCCTCGCTGCGCGCGGCCTACCCGGGCGAGGCCGCCGAGCCGGAGCGGCTCGCCCAGGCGATGTTCACCGACGCGACCATGGGCGCCCCTGCCCGCTGGATCGCCGCCAGGGCCTCGATCCGGGCGCCGGCCTGGCTCTACGCGTTCTCCTATGTGCGCGTCGCCCGGCGCGGAAAGATCCCCGGCGCCAACCACACCTCGGAGAATCCCTACGTCTTCGACACCCAGATGATCATCCCCAGCTACGCGGCCGAGATCGTGGACGAGGACCGCAAGGTGGCCGCCTTCGTCCATAGCTGTTGGGTGAGCTTCGCCAAGACCGGGGCGCCGCGCTGCGCCGCCGCCGGCCGGCGGTGGCCGAGGTACGACCCAAAGACTGAGGCGCTGATGGAGTTCGCCGCCACGCCCGTCATCCGCACCCGCTATCGAGAGCCGCAACTGGACGCCCAGGAAAGAGCCAGCCCGCCGCCGGTGGGACGCGGACCGGCGCCGGCCGGGCCGTAGGGCCGCGCAAGCTTGGTTGTCGCGCCTGCGGCGGCGCCTATACTCCCCGCCTTTCCTCGGGAAGGAGCGGCGGATGGGCGCGCAGGCGCCGGTGGCGATCATCATGGGAAGCCGCTCGGACTGGCCGACGCTGAAGGGCGCCGCCGACGCGCTGGACGAGCTCGGGGTCGCCTACGAGGCGCGGGTAGTGTCGGCCCACCGGACGCCCGAGCGCCTCTTCTCCTTCGCCAAGAGCGCCGCCGAGGCCGGGTTCAAGGTGATCATCGCCGGGGCCGGCGGCGCGGCGCACCTGCCTGGGATGACGGCTTCCTTGACCACCCTGCCGGTGCTCGGCGTGCCGGTGCGCGGCAAGGCGCTCGACGGGCTCGATTCCCTGCTCTCCATCGTTCAGATGCCCGCCGGGATCCCGGTGGGCACGCTGGCGGTGGGCGAAGCGGGGGCCCGCAACGCCGGCCTGATGGCCGCGCGTATCCTGGCGCTCGCCGATCCCGCCCTGGCCGAGCGGGTCGCCGGCTTCCAGGCCCGCCAGACCGCCCAGGTGCCCGACGAGGTCGAGGATTGAGCCGCTTTCCCATTCCGCCAGGTTCGACGATCGGAATTCTCGGCGGAGGCCAGCTCGGGCGGATGCTGGCCCTGGCCGCCGCGCGGCTGGGATTTGACGTCGCGGTGCTGGACCCGGCGCCGGACGCCCCGGCGGCGCGGGTGGCCGCGAAGGCCATCGCCGCCGAATACGACGACCCGGCGGCGCTCGCCCTCCTGGCGCAGATTTCCGACGCCATCACCTTCGAGTTCGAGAACGTGCCGGCCGCCGCCATCCAGACCCTCGCGGACCTCGGCGCGGCGGTGGCGCCCTCGGGGCGGGCGCTCGCCATCTCCCAGGACCGTCTGGCCGAGAAGACCTTCCTGAACGCGGCCGGCGCCCCCACCGTCGCCTTCGCCGCCGTCGGCGGCCCCGCCGACCTCGCCGAGGCCCTGAAGCGTCACGGCGCGCCGCTGCTCGTGAAGAGCCGCCAGGGCGGCTATGACGGGAAGGGCCAGGCCTGGCTGGAGCGCGCCGACGACATCGACGCCGTCTGGCGCGCCGCCGGCGCGGTCCCGGCGATCGCCGAGACACCGGCCGGGTTCGATCGGGAGCTTTCGGTCATCGCCGCGCGCGGCCGATCCGGGGAGGTCGCCGTCTATCCCCTCGGCGAAAACCGGCACGTGGGCGGGGTGCTGCGCCAGACCACCGCACCGGCCCGCACCACGCCGGCGGTCCAGTCCCAGGCCGAACAGATCGCCGTCACCCTGCTGGCGGCCCTCGACTACGTGGGCGTGATCGGGATCGAGCTGTTCGAGCAACGCGGCGGCGGGCTGCTGGTCAACGAGTTCGCGCCGCGGGTCCACAACAGCGGCCACTGGACCCTCGACGGTTGCGAAGTCGACCAGTTCGAGCAGCACATCCGGGCCGTCGCCGGCTGGCCGCTGGGCCCAACCCGGGCGCTGGCGCGGGTGGAGATGACCAACCTGCTCGGCGACGAGATCGATGCTTGGCAGGCGCTCGCCGCCGAGGCGAACGCGCGGCTCTGGCTCTACGGCAAGACCGAGGCCAGGCCCGGCCGCAAGATGGGCCACGTGAACCGGCTGGGGCCACTCGACCCGTAGGCGGCTATCCGCGCAGCAGGCCGTAACGCACGCGCCCCAAGGCGTTCGCCACGCCCTCGCCTAGGCCCCCACGCGTCACCTTGGCCTTCAGCCGCTCGAAGGTCATCACCGCTTCGATCCTGCGGTCGAGGTGGGCCAGGGCCTCTGCCTCTCCGCTTACGAGCCAGATGGCCAGGCTGCTGGCCAGGATCTCGGCCAAAATCGCGCGCTTGCTGTAGTGGTTCGCATCGGTCGAGACGTCGCCCGCCCAGCGCCAAAGGCCGTCGGCGCTCTCCCACACGAGCCGGGCGGCCAGCGCCAGGTTGGCTGGCAGCGCCAGAAATCCGGTCCAGCGGCGCACCGCCTCGGCGTCGGCAAGGGCGGCCTCCAGGCGCGTGCGCACCGCCCGGCGGATGCGCTCGCGGACCTTCATGGCGGCCGGATCAAGGTCGGCCAGGGCCAGGAGGGCGGCCCGGTCGTGCCGGCGCGAGAAGAGCGCGGCGAGGTCTCGCGGGCCTTCGGGCAGCAGCAGCTCCACCTCCCCGCGCGAGAGCCCCGCCACCCGGCCCGCCGCATAGGTCATCGGCCAGGTCCAGCCCTGGGCGGGCGCAAGCGCCAGGGCGGCCTCCAGCACGCCTGCCTCGGCGCGCTCAGCGTAGTCGGGCCCAGCTTCGCTCATACCCTCCTCTAGCGCCGGCGACGGCCCGTGGACAACCGCAAGGCCTTCTGCTATCAGCCCCGCCCTCAACCGAAACCAGACCGCCTGGCGATAGGAGCGCGGGTCATCGTCCAGATTTTCGTTCGCGACAACAATGTCGACCAGGCCCTCAAGGCGCTGAAGAAGAAGATGCAGCGCGAGGGCTCGTTCCGCGAGATGAAGCGGCACGTCCACTACGAAAAGCCGTCCGAGAAGCGGGCCCGACAGAAGGCCGAGGCGGTTCGTCGCGCCCGCAAGCTCGCCCGCAAGCGCGCCCAGCGCGAGGGCCTGATCGCCGCTCCGAAGAAACCGACGCGCCAGTAGGGCGTGCCCGGCCGGCCTTCGGCTCGCCGCCGCGATCTAGCGGAACTCCGCCCCCGTAAAGACCGAAATGAGCCGCAGCCCCGCGTCCGCGAGGGCTTCGCTCGCGCCTTCTTGGCGGTCGACGATCACCAGGGCGGCCTCGACCACGGCGCCGGCGGCCCTCGCCGCCTCCACCGCCTTGACCACCGAGCCGCCGGTGGTGGCCACGTCGTCGACGATCAGCACCCGCTTGCCGGTCAGGCTCTCGCCAGGCCCCAGGCCCTCGATCACCTCGCGCGTGCCGTGGCCCTTGGCCTCCTTGCGCACGAAGAAGGTGCGCACCGGAACCCCCTTCACGTCGCTGACCGCCGCCAGCGCGGAGATCACCGGCACCGCCCCCATCTCCAGACCGCCCACGTAATCCACCTTTTCCTCGAGGACGCGGGCGAGGAAGGCCTCGGCGCAGAGCCGCGCGCCGCGCGCGTCCATCATGGTGGGCTTCAGGTTGAAGTAGAGGTCGCTCTCGCGGCCGGACGAAAGGGTGAATCGGCCGAGCCGGAAGGATCGGACGCGGATGATCTCCCGCAGCTCCGATTCCCCGTCCGAGGTCTCACGCGCGTGCGTAGCGGCGGCGGCCATCGGAACCTCCTTCGAAGAGAGCGAGTCGGGATCGCGGGCGAGGATGGCGCCGCGCCGGCCAGGGTCAAGCGGACTCGCCGCGGCCGGCGAGACCGGCCAGCAGCAGCCGCGGATCGAAGCGGCCGCTCGAAAGGGCGCCGGTGCGGAAGGCGCGCCCGGCGATCCAGAGCTCTAGGCCGACCATGCCCGCCAGCAGGGCGCCGGTGCCCGCCACCTGCCACCAGGGCGGCCCGCTGGCGGCGCGCGCGGCCATCAGGAAAGGCGTGAAGGGCGGAAACCACGAGAGCGCCTGGATCAGCGGCGCATCCGGGCGGCCGATCGCCTGGCCCATGAAGATCATCGGGATGGACATCAGGATCATCAGCGGACCCAGCAGCGTCTGCGCCTCGCGGGTGGTCTCGCAGAAGGCCCCGATGGTGGTGAAGAGGGTCGCATAGGCGAGGTAGCCGCCCACGAAGTAGAGGGCGAAATAGAAGAGCAGGCCGTGCTGGAAGAGGACGCCGGCGATGTCGCCGGCCAGGACGGGGTTCTGCGAGGCCAGCGCCGCGCCGGCGAGGCCCAGCCAGACGCAGAGCGCCGTGGCGGTCACCGCCGCCGCACCCAGGATCTTGCCCCCCATGATCTCGGGGACCGAGGCCGAGGTGAGCAGCACCTCCAGGATGCGGCTGGATTTCTCCTCGATGACGCTGTTCAGCAGAACCCCGGCGCCGGTGAGGATCAGGGACCATAGCATCAGGCCCATGGCGAAGCCGACGTAGGAAGGCAGCCGGTCGCGCAAGGAGACCTCGCCCGCACCGCTGCGCGGCGAGAAGTGGGCGACCTTCGGCTGGGCGGCTTCCAGGGCGGCGATCTGGGCGGGCGCGAGGCCGGCGTCGGCCAGGCGGTTGCGGCGCAGGGCCTCGCCGAGGGCGTCGGCGAGGCGGGCTTCGAGGGCCGGCTCGGCGATCTCCCGGGTCCAGAGGTTGAGCGCCGGCGCCGAGCGGGTTCCCTCGATGAGGGCGACGGCGTCCAGCTTCGCGCCGCCGGGCAGCCGACGGGCGCCGCTGAGGAAGGGTCTCAGGCTGCGGACGGCGTCCGCGGGGCTGGCGAACGGGGCGCCCGGCGCCGGGACGAGGGTCGGGATCGGGCGATCCTCCCGGGCGGCCGCGGCCAGGTCGTCGCCGTACCCCGCTCCGCTGAGGTCGACGACGGCCAGGGTCGGCGGCGGGGCGGTCTTCTCCGCAAGGCCGGAGGCGTAGATCGCCATGAGGAGGCCGAACGGCATCAGGCAGATCGAGAGCCAGAACCCCACGGTGCGCACGAAGGCCCAGTATTCGCGCGTCGCGATGGCCAGAAGCCGGCTCATGCGGCGTCCCTCTCGCCGGTAAGCACGATGAAGGCGTCGTGCAGGTGCGGCTCCTTCAGCTCCAGCCGGGCGATGTCTAGGTCGCGCTGGAAGGCCGCTTTCAGCGCCGCCTGGACCGGAGCGCCCGCCGCGAGCTCGGCGATGAGGCGCGTGCGGCCCTCTTCGGCGGGCTCGTGGACGACGCGGACGACGCCTGGCGCGTCCGCCAGGGCGTTGCAGGTCAGAGCGCCCTCGAGCACCAGACGCCGCGGCGCGGCCGCGCAGGCCTCGTCCACCCGCCCGTCGAACACTTTGCGCCCGCGCGCGATCAGCACCACCTGGTCGCAGAGACGCTCGGCGTGCTGCATCACGTGGGTCGAGAAGATCACCGTGGCGCCGCGGCCGGCGAGCTCGCGGATGATCGCCTCCAAGGCCTGTTGGTTGACCGGATCGAGCCCCGAGAACGGCTCGTCGAGGATCACCAGCTCCGGCTCGTGGGCGATGGCCGACAGCAGCTGCACCTTCTGAGCCATCCCCTTGGAGAGCGCCCGGATCTGCCGGTCGCAGGCCTCGCCCAGGCCGTGGGCCTCCAGCAGGGTTCGGGCCCGGCGTCGGGCTTGCCCGGCGGGCATGCCCTTCAAGGTCGCGAGGAAGGCGATCACTCCGACCGGGGTCATCCTCCGGTAGAGTCCCCGCTCCTCCGGGAGAAACCCGATGCGGCGCCGCAGCTTGCGCGCGTCCGTCTCGCCCAGGACCCTCACCTGTCCGGCGGTCGGGCGCACCAGCCCCAGGATCATCCGCAGGGTGGTGGTCTTGCCGGCCCCGTTCGGCCCCAGGAAGCCGAGAATCCGGCCGGTCCGCGCCTGGAACGACAGGTCGGCGACGGCGGCGAAGGCGCCATAGCGCTTGGTGACGCCGTCGAGGCTGAGCGCAGTCTCCATGGCCTTCCTTAGGACAGAGAGTCTTATCAGGCCTTTGCGGCCGCCGCTTCCACCTCGAGGACCGCCTCGACGATCCGCCCGCCGAAGGTCTCTCCCAGCAGGGTGGCGTGGTTGGCCCCGGCCACGTGGACGACAAACCCCGACCGCGAGGCGCGCGCCGGCGCCGATTGACTGGCGTGCCGGGCGCTGGCGGCGCGCGATCGCGCCGTCAGGACCACCGCCGCCGGCCATGCGGAGGGATAGGGACCGGCCGCGACACCCGCCGCAGCGTCCGCCGGCCAGGCGGCCACCTCCAGCGCCGCCCAGCGGTTGTGGCCCGGATCGGCGAAGGCCCAGCGCTTTTCCGCCTTGGCGGCCGGCGGAAGCCCGATGGAATCGCCCAGCGGCGGTCCGAAAGGCCGGATCAGCCCAAAGGAGGCGCCCATGGCCGCGAGTCTGGCGAAGAAGGCGAAGCTTGCGACGCCGTGGCGGGCGGCGGCGGCGTCCATCGCCTCCGGCGTCGAGGCGTCCACCAGCACCACGCCCCTGATGCTCGCCAGGTTGCGCGCCGCGAACACGCGCAGGTGCAGACCCGCCATCGAATGTCCGCAGAGGATATAGGGGCCGGGCTCGGCGGCGGCGCCCAGCAGCTGTTCGAGGTCGGAGATGATCGCGTGGCTGTCGCGCGGTCTCGGCCCTGGGTCGGAGAAACCAAGCCCGGAGCGATCATAGGCCAAGGAACGCACGCCCGCTCGCGCGAGTCCCTCCTGAACGGCGGCCCAGTCGGCCGAGAAGCCGAAGGCGCCCGCCTCCAGCAGCACCGTCGGGCGCCCCGAGCCGGACGGGCCCTCGGCGATCAGATGCAGCCTGCGCCCCGGGGCGATCTCGATCAGCCGGCCGCGCGGCGACGGCGCCGGCGGGGTGACGCGTTGCGGAAGGCTGGACGGTGAAGACATGGGAGCGGGCGGTGGCGGCGCGGGAGAGATGGGCGGACTTAGGGACGGGGAATGGCGATAACCAGGCGGGCGATCGGCGACTGCGTTACAGCGGCGTTCGGGCTTCGAAATCCAGCGCGGTCCGGACGATGAGGCGAAGATCGTCCCGGCGTGGCCGCCAGCCGAGCTCACGCCCGATCCGACCGACGTCGGCGACCAGTTCCGCCGGATCGCCGGCCCGACGCGGCCCTTCGCGGACGGGCAGCGGCCGTCCAAGCTCGGCCTCGACGGCGCTCAACACCTCCCTGACCGTGTAGCCGTGGCCATATCCGCAGTTGGCGATGAGGTTCGCGCCGCCCGACTCCAGATGGGCGAGGGCGGCCAGGTGCGCCTCGGCCAGATCGGTGACGTGGATGTAGTCGCGGATGGCGGTGCCATCGCGGGTCGGATAGTCGGCGCCGAAGACGACGAGCTCGGGCCGGCGGCCGGCCGCGGTCTCGGCGGCGACCTTGATGAGGTGGGTCCCTCCGGCCCCGCGCTGACCGGCGCGGCCGGCCAGATCGGCGCCGGCGACGTTGAAGTAGCGGAGAACCGCATAGCCGAGGCGATGGGCGGCGGCCGCGTCCACCAGCATCCGCTCGCTCATCGCCTTCGATGCGCCATACGGGGAGATCGGCGCCAGAGGCGCGTCCTCCGGCGTCGGCGTCGTGGTCGGCGTCCCGTAGACCGCGGCGGTGGAGCTGAAGATGAAATGCTTCACGCCGGCCTCGACGCACGCCGCGATCAGGGCCCGGGTCCGCACGGTGTTGTTGTCGTAATAGTCGAGCGGCCGGCGCACCGACTCGGGCACCACGATCGAGCCCGCGAAGTGGAGGACCGCCTCGACGGCGCGCTCGGCGATCAGCTTGCGGACCAGGCCCTGGTCGCCCACGTCGCCCTGGACGAAGCTCGCCTCAGGCGGAACCGCCTCGCGCACGCCTTTGGACAGATCGTCGAGCACCACGACTTCGCGCCCCGCATCCAGGAGGGCGAAGGCCATGTTGCCGCCAATATAACCGGCGCCGCCGGTCACCAGGATCGTCATCGGCTTCGGGTCATCGGCTTCGGGTCTCGCACGGCGTCGTCGCTGGCGCTCATAGCGCCCGCACGATCCCTTCGGCCATCTTTCGCGCGTCGCCGAAGAGCATCATGGTGTTGTCGCGGAAGAAGAGCTCGTTCTCCACCCCGGCGTACCCCGAGCCCATGCCGCGCTTTACGAAGAGCACCGTCCGGGCCTTCTCGACGTCGAGGATGGGCATGCCGAAGATCGGCGAGCTGGGATCGGTCTTGGCGGCGGGATTGGTGACGTCGTTGGCGCCGATCACGAAGGCGACGTCGGCGGTAGGGAATTCCGAGTTGATGTCCTCCAGCTCGAAGACCTCGTCGTAGGGGACGTTGGCCTCGGCCAGGAGGACGTTCATGTGCCCGGGCATCCGCCCGGCGACTGGATGGATCGCGTACTTCACCGTCACCCCGGCGGCCTTCAGCTTGTCGACCATCTCGCGCACGGCGTGCTGGGCCTGGGCCACGGCCATCCCGTAACCGGGGACGATGATCACCTTGGAGGCGTTCTTCATGATGAAGGCCGCGTCCTCCGCCGAGCCTTGCTTGACCGGCCGCGTCTCCACGCGCCCTTGCGCCGCCGGCTCGCCGCCGAAGCCGCCCAGGATCACCGACACGAAGGAGCGGTTCATCCCCTTGCACATGATGTAGCTGAGAATCGCCCCCGACGAGCCGACCATCGCGCCGGTGATGATGAGGGTGGTGTTGGCCAAGGTGAAACCGAGGGCGGCGGCCGCCCAGCCGGAGTAGCTGTTCAGCATCGAGATCACCACCGGCATGTCCGCCCCGCCGATGGGGATGATCAGGGTGACGCCCGCCGCCAGCGCCAGGCCGAAGGCGGCCCAGAAGGGCCCCTTGTGCGCCCCGCCGTTGGCGACGAGGAGGCCGATCATGACCACGACGGCCACGGCGATGGCGACGTTGATCAGGTGACGGGCCGGCAGGATGATCGGCGCGCCGGACATGTTTCCGTTCAGCTTGGCGAAGGCGATCAGGGAGCCGCTGAAAGTCACCGCCCCGATGACCACGCCGGCCGACAGCTCCACCAGGTTCTCGAGCCGCACGCCGGCGCCGTCGGCGATGCCGTAGGCGGCCGGGGCGTAGAGGGCGGCCACGGCCACCAGGCAGGCGGCCAGTCCCACCAGCGAGTGGAAGGCCGCCACCAGCTGCGGCATCGCCGTCATCTGCACGCGCCGGGCGATCACCGCCCCGACCGAGCCGCCCACCAGCACGCCCCCGGCGATCAATCCCACCGTGGCCGCGTCGAGCAGGCGCTGGTTCCAGAGGCTGGCGAGCGCCACGGCGACCGCCAGGCCCATGCCGATCATGCCGAGCAGATTGCCGCGCCGGCTGGTCTCGGGATTGGAAAGCCCCCGCAGCGTCAGGATGAAGAGCACCCCCGAGGCCAGGTAGGCGACGGCCGCCAGGTTGGCGTTCATGCGGGCCCGCTCACGGCCGCGGCTCCTTCTTGCGGTACATCGCGAGCATCCGCTGGGTGACCAGGAAGCCGCCGAAGATGTTCACCGAGGCCAGCGCCACCGCCAGCACCCCGGCCCCCTTCGAGACCCACATCTTGCCGTGCCCCGGCTCGGCGTGCGCCGCCGCCGCCAGGAGCGCGCCCACCACGATCACCGATGAGACCGCGTTGGTCACCGACATCAGGGGCGTATGGAGGGCCGGCGTGACGCTCCAGACCACGTAGTAGCCGACGAAGATCGCCAGGACGAAGACGGCGAAGTGCAAGATGGTGGGGTCGACCGCTTCCATGGACGCGGGGCGTCTCCGTTAGGCCGCCTGCAGGGCCGGGTGGACCACCGCCCCGCTGAGCGCCACCAGCGAGGCCTTGAGGATCTCGTCGTCGAACGACTCCACGAGCGCCCCGTCCTTGATCAGCAGGCCGGCGAAGGCGACGAGGTTGCGGGCGTAGAGGGCCGAGGCGTCCGCGGCGATCCGGCCGGGCAGGTTGGCGTAGCCGATGATCCTGGCGCCGCCCGCCTCGACGATCCGGTCACGCGCGACGCCCTCGACGTTGCCGCCTTGCTCCACCGCCAGGTCGACCAGCACCGATCCCGGCCGCATGGAAGCCACCTGCTCGGCGCTCACCAGACGGGGCGCCGGACGCCCCGGGATGAGGGCGGTGGTGATGACGATGTCCTGGCCGCGGATGTGGCCGGCCACCAGGGCCGCCTGTTTGGCCCGGTAGGCGGCGCTCATTTCCTTGGCGTAGCCGGCGGCGGTTTCGGCGGCCCTGAATTCCTCGTCCTCGACCGCGACAAATCGCGCTCCGAGGCTTTCGACCTGCTCCTTGGCGGCGGGCCGCACATCGGTGGCGGTGACCACCGCCCCCAGGCGACGGGCGGTGGCGATCGCCTGCAGACCGGCGACGCCCGCGCCCATAACGAAGACCTTGGCGGCCGCGACCGTGCCGGCCGCCGTCATCATCATCGGCAGCGCCCGCCCATAGACCTGCGCCGCCTCGATCACCGCCCGGTAGCCGGCGAGGTTCGCCTGGCTCGACAGGGCGTCCATGGCCTGGGCGCGGGTGATCCGGGGGATCAGCTCCATGGCGAAGACCGTGGCGCCGCGCTGGGTGAGCGCCTCCATCAGCGCCTTTTCCCGGTGCGGATCGAGAAGGCCGACCACGATCGCGCCAGGCCCCAGGACGTCGATCTCCTCGCGGGACGGCCCACGCACCTTGAAGACCACCTCAGCGCCGTTCAGCGCCGCGCCGGCGTCGGCGGCGATCCGCGCCCCCGCCGCAGCGTAGTCTTCGTCCCTTACGGCCGCCGACAGCCCGGCGCCGGCTTCCACCACCACCTCAAACCCCAGCCCCGTAAGACGCTTGACCGAGTCGGCGGTCGCGGCCACCCGCGTCTCTTCCTCGCGGCGCTCCCGGGTAATGGCGAGGACCGGCATTCTGCAGGCTCTTCCTCGAAATAGGGCGCGGACACTGTTCGAGGTTGGGGCCGACTCGGCCCCCTGTCCAGCGCCCGCTGGGCTTAGTGTTCGGCGGAAGGCTTCGAGCGGAGGAAGTAGATCCCTACCGCCAGGATCACCAGCCCGGTGATGAGGCCCGCGAGGAAACCGGCGCTGGTGCAGAACCACAGAACGAGCATGCTCAGCAACACGGCCACCGCCAGCGATCCCCACTTGAGGAGCCCACCCACCAGATGGAAGGTGGCGATCTGTTCGGAGATCTCCTGTTGGCCGGAATGATATTCTTGGACGGCTTCAGCCATGAACCACGCAGCTCCCTGACCAGCGAACGATCGGCGGGGGTCTTCCCGGCGCCCGAGCGCGCGCCAAACTCCTGATCTTGGGCGGTTTCAACCTTGGCCGAACCAGCCCGAGGATGACCGGGTGCTACACGAAGCGGGCGATGCGCTCAAGCGGGCCAGACGGCCAGCACGGCGTTCAACGCAGCCACGAGCGCGAGCGGCTGGTCCACCATGATGTGATGCTCGGAATTGGGAATGACGATGCTGGGGGTCCCGGGCGGGACGTACAAGCTGATCTCGCCGGCTTGCCGCAGCGGCACCAAGGCGGATCGATCGGCGATGATATCGACCAGCGGCGGAAGTCGGTCCTTAGGCAGGGACGCCAGCTCCGTGCGCTCGAGCTTGCGCCAGAGGAACGGATCGAACTTCCAGGTCCAGCCCGTCCCGGGGGCGTCAGGCAGCGGCGCAGGCCGCAGTGAGCGGCGGGCGATGAAGTCGGCGGCGAAAAGGTTGCCGGGAACCTGAGGCGGAGACAGGCGGAAACGCGCCAGGGCCTCCTCCAGGGCGGGATAGACCCGGTTGGGACGGGTGCGCTGAATGGGGCCCGGATGCGGCCGACCGGCGATGGCCGCCACGCGGGCCCACTCGGCGCGCTGCGCCTCGGTTCCGAGCGCCCCCAGCGAACTGTCCACCAGAATGACGCCGGCCATCCGTTCGGGATGCAGCGCCGCCGAGTAGAAGACCTGGGCGCCGCCGAACGAGTGGCCCACGAACACCGGTTTCGTCTCCGCCTCGTAGAGACCGGCGTCCTTGGCGACGGCGAAGATCTCCTCGGCGTAGGTGGGGAAGTCGTATCGATCGCGCCAATCCGAGCCGCCCATTCCCGAGAGCGAGATCGCCGCCACCCGCCGCCCCTGGGCGAGGAACGGTGCGATATAGCTCCACCAGTCGGCGTGGGCGCTGTTGCCGTGCACCAGCATCAGGCCCGGATTTCCGACCTCGCCCCAGGCCAACCGCTCGATATTCGCTCCGGCCACCTGGATCAGACGCCGGTCGGGCGGCTGCGCCAGGGCTTCGGCGAACCAGGCGGGAGCCGGCGGCTCCGCCCCCGCGAAGGGCTTCAGGGGCGCGGCGAGCTCCGGCGGCCAGTCAGGCTGCAGCCGGGCAGGTTCATCCTCGTCCAGTCGTTCGTCGAGGTCGGGCGGGGAGCGCCCCTCGGTGTCGTCAGCCATCGGCCGTGACTAGCAACCGCAACCGAAATGGCAAGCGCGCACGCCCACGGCGGGCCTTCTCGCGCAGCTCGCGATCAGGCCGGCTGCAGCTGGCGCCGGACCAGGCGCGCGAACTCGTCCATCAGCGACAGCGACAGGGGCCCCGGCGTGAACAGGTGTTCGCCGATCTGGGAGACGGGGGTCACTTCGGCGGCCGTGCCGGTGATGAAGCATTCCGTGAAGCTGGGCAGCTCCGCCGGCGCGATGTGCCGCTCGATCACTTCGAGGCCCTTTTGACGCGCCAGGGCGATCACCGATTGGCGGGTGATCCCGTCGAGGAAGCAGTCGGGGGTGGGGGTGTGGATCACCCCGTCGCGGATGAAGAAGGCGTTCGCCCCGGTGGCCTCGGCGACGTAGCCGCGCCAGTCGAGCATCATGGCGTCGGCGAAGCCCTCGCGCTCGGCGATATGCTTGGAGACGGTGCAGATCATGTAGAGACCGGCCGCCTTGGAGGCGGTGGGGGCGGTCTCCGGCGACGGGCGCCGGTATTTGGCCCAGGCGAGGCGTATCCCCTTGGCCTTCTCCTCCGGCTTGAAGTAGCTGGGCCATTCCCAGACGGCGATGGCCACGTGGATCGACGCATCATGGGCCGAGACGCTGATGCTTTCGGAGCCGCGCCAGGCGATCGGCCGGACGTAACAGTCGTCGAGGTTGTTTTTGGCGCAGGCCGCCTTGCACGCCTCGTCGATCTGCGCCACCGTGAACGGGATCGAAAAGTCGAGGATTTCCGCAGACTTGAACAGGCGCTGGGTATGCTCGGTCAGCTTGAAGATCTCGCCGCCGTACATCCGCTCGCCTTCGAACACCGCCGAGGCGTAATGCAGCCCGTGGGTCAGGACGTGCACCTTCGCCTCGCGCCAAGGCACGAACTGGCCGTCGAACCAGATCCAACCGTCGCGATCATCAAAGGGAACGAGTGACATTGGGCCGAAAGCCTTCCTTCCTTTCGATCCGGTCCTTAGACGGCGCCCGGCCTGCGGCGTCAAACGAAATGCCCCGGGGCGCGGGGCTCTCCATTCGGGGCCGGGAAGCGCAGGCCAGGCACCTGCTGGTGATCGATGACGACGACCGAATCCGGGGCCTCATCAAGGAGTACCTCGCCCGGGCGGGCTTTCGGGTCTCCGCCGCCGCCGATGCGGCCGCCGCCCGCCGTCTCATGGACCAGCTCAGCTTCGACCTCCTCGTCCTCGACGTGATGATGCCGGGCGAGGACGGTCTTTCCCTGGCGAGATGGCTGCGCTCCCTGCCCGGCGAGGCGGGCCGCACGCCGATCCTGATCCTGACCGCCCGCGGCCTCGCCGACGACCGGATCGCCGGTCTGGCGGTCGGCGCCGACGACTATCTGGCCAAGCCCTTCGAGCCGATGGAGCTGGTGCTGCGGATCGAGGCCATCCTGCGCCGGGCCAGTCCGCGGGCGGACGCCGTCAGCCGCATCCAGCTCGGCCGCTGCGCCTTCGATCCCACGCGCGGCGAGCTCACGCGGGACGACCAGCCGGTGCGGCTGACCCAGGGCGAGGCGCAGCTGCTTCGCCAGCTCGCGGCTGCGGCGCACGAGCCGGTCGACCGGCTGGCGCTCGCCAGCGACGGCGTCGAAGGCGGCGGGCGGGCCGTGGACATCCAGGTGACCCGCCTGCGACGCAAGATCGAGGATGATCCGAAGAACCCCCGCTACCTGCAGACGGTGCGGGGGATCGGCTACATGCTGGCCCCCGACGGATGAAGCTGAAGGCGCCCTTTTCGCTGCGGCTGATCAAGCGCCGAATGCCGACCACCCTTTTCGGCCGCAGCCTGCTCATCATCGTGCTGCCGATCGCGGTGATGCAGATCGCCGTCACCTGGATCTTCTTCGAATCCTACTGGCAGCGGGTGAACGGGCACCTGACCGAGGGCCTGGCCGGCGAGATCGCCTGGGTCATCCGGGCCTATGAGGACGATCCCACCGCAGCCGGCTTCGCGCGGCTATCCAACCGCGCCGAGCAGAGCCTCGACCTGTCGCTCATCCTGCAGCCCGACGCCCAGCTGCCGGTCCGCCGGCATTCGGCGGTGTTCGGCATCGACCGTGCGCTTCAGCGCTCCCTCTCCGAGCGGCTCGACCAGCCGTTCTGGTTCGAGAGCACCCGCTACCCGGCCTATGTGGATATCCGGGTCAAGGTGAACCACGGCGTCCTCAGGATCATCGCCCCCCGCGACCGCGCCTTCGCCGCCCAGGGCTACATCTTCATCTTCTGGCTGACGCTGGCCACGGTGCTGCTGACCGCCGTAGCGGTGTTGTTCATCCGCAATCAGGTGCGGGCGATCGAGAGACTGGCGGCCGCCGCCGAGGCGTTCGGCAAGGGCGCGGATGCGGACTTCAAGCCGCACGGGGCCAAGGAGGTCCGCCAGGCGGCCCAGGCGTTCCTGGCCATGAAGGCGCGCATCCAGCGCTATGTGGATCAGCGCACCGCTCTCCTCGCCTCGGTCAGCCACGACCTTCGCACTCCGCTCACCCGGCTGAAGCTGGAGCTGGCGCTGGCGGAGCCGAGCGCGCGCGGGGAAGCCATGAAGCGGGACCTCGCAGAAATGGAGCACATGATCGACGAGTACCTGGCTTTCGCGCGCGGCGAGGGGGGCGAGGCCCTGGAGCGTACGCGGCTGCGCCCCTTGCTCGACGAGATCAGCGACGGCGCGGGGCGGGCTGGGGCCCAGATCCGGGTGGTCGCCGACCAGTGGCTCTTGGCAACCGTTCGACCGAACGCCTTGAAGCGGGCGCTCTCCAACCTGGTGGCCAACGCCGCCGCCCACGGGGCGCACGTGGAGGTCGCGGCGCGCTCGACGCCGGCCGGCGGCGTCGAGATCGTGGTGGACGATGATGGTCCCGGAATACCGCCGGATCGGTTCGAGGAGGCCTTCACGCCGTTCGGGCGGCTCGACGAGTCGCGGAACCAGAACGAGAAGGGCGTCGGCCTGGGCCTGGCGATCGCCCGCGACGTCGCCCGCGGCCACGGCGGCGAGGTGACCTTGGACCGCTCACCGCTCGGGGGGCTCCGGGCCGTCGTCAGGCTGCCGGGATAGCCCCTTCGCCGGTCCTCAGAAGTCCGCCCCGATCCATTTCAAGCGCGCCCGCATCTGCTTGAGCCGCTTGTCGAGCTCGGCCATTGTGCGGTTGAGGGCCCCTTCGTCGTCCCGCCACACCTGCGCCAGCCGCGCCCAGACCGCCGTCATCGCCAGGAGGCGCGGCGGCGTCGCGGTGACGCCGGCCGCCTCGAGGATGGCGCGGGCGGTGAACGGGAAATGGACCGCCAGGGCCGCGGGCGACTCGTCCCGGGCCATGGAGATGAGAGCGGCGCGCTCGGCCTCCATCGCCTCGATCCGGGCCATGGCGGCGTCGAACAGCCGGTCGTGGAGGTCGTCCGAGAGCGCCTCGGCGGTGGCGAGCGCGGCGCCGTCCAGGCGACGGCTGAGCGCGAAGACCAGCGCCGTCTTGCTGGGCGCGCGGGCGTAGAGGTCCGCGAAGGGGATGTCCGCCTGCTCGGCGACCTCCCGCAGCGAGACGTGTCGCCAGGGGCGGTCCGCCGCCAGCGCCAGGGCCGCATTCGCGGCCCGCGCCAGAAGATCCTCGGATGGGCTGGTCATGGCCCCATGATTTGGCCGAGTTGGGGGCGGCAGGCAAACCCGGCGGCGCGGCGAACCTTCAGGCGCCGAGCTCCTCGGACCTGCGCGCCGCCGCCTCCACGGCCGCCCGCAGCAGCGGGCCGAGGCCGCCCTTCCCCATCAGCACCGCCAGGGCCGCCTCGGTGGTGCCCCCTGGCGAGGTGACCTGGCGGCGCAACGCCGCAGGGTCCTCGTCGCCGGCCCCGAGCAGGGCGGCGGCGCCCACGACCGTCTTGCGGGCGAGCGTGCTGGCGGCGCCGGGCGACAGCCCCGCGACCCGGGCGGCGGCTTCCAGCGCTTCGACGAAGGCGTAGAGATAGGCCGGGCCGGAGCCGGAGACCGCGGTGGCCGCATGCATGAGCGCCTCGTCCTCCAGGTCGACGACCGCTCCCACGGGCGCGAACAGGGCGTGGGCGCGGGCCCGCGCCTCGGGATCCGGCGCGCAGACGCTGGCGGTCCCCTGGCCGATGGCGGCGGCGGTGGTGGGCATCACCCGCGCGATCCGCCTGCCTGCGAAGACTTCGGCCAGGGCCGCGAGGGGCACGCCGGCGGCGATCGAGACCACGATGGCGTCGGCGGCCAGATCGGGCGCGACCGCGGCCGCCTCCCGCCAGATCTGCGGCTTCACCGCCACGACCACGGTCTTGGCGCGGCCGAGCGCCGCCGCGTCGGGATTGAGCTCGGCCCCGGAGCCGAGCGCCTCGGGCCCCGGAGCGGGATCGCGGATCATCAGCTCGCCCATGGCGAAGGCCCCGGAGCGCCGCCAACCGGCGATCAGCGCCCCGCCCATCCGCCCGGCCCCGAGAAGCAGGATCGGCGTCAAGGGAGCCGTCCTCTTTAGGCCTGGCCCACGGTCTCGAACATGCAGGCGGCTATCGCCTCCTGGGGCGACTTGCCGGTCAGCAGGAAGTCGAAGGCGGGATAGAAGCGGTCGGCCGCCTCCATCGCCGCGTCGATCATCGACGCCGCCTGCGCCAGCGACGGCCGCTCCCCGTCGGGCAGGGCCATGGCGTGGCGGAACACCACCTCGCCGTCATCCGACCAGATCTCGAAGTGGCCCACCCAGACCCGCTGGTTGACCAGATTGGCGAGGTCGCAGGCGTCGGCGCGGCGCGTCCGGTCGGCGCGGCGATCGATGGAGAGACAAAGCTGCAGGCAGTCCGCCTCCGGGCGCCAGGCGAACCAGAGCTCGTAATCCTTCCAGTCGCCGGTGAGGGTGAAGGCCAGATCGCCGTCGTCGGTGCGGTCGAACCTGAGATTCTCCGCCGCCAGCACCCGTTCGACCACATCCAGCGGATCGAGGGCGATGAACGCGTCGTCTTCTTCCGGTTGGGGGGTGTCCATGGGACCTCAGGTCAAGGCCAAGGATGGGCGGCGAGAATCAAGCCTAATCTGCTTCGGCCGCTTCGTCTCAAGCCGCTTCTTGCGGGAAGCGAACAATTCACCCACGCCGGTCGCCGGACTTCAGCGCGGCGATCTCGGCGCGCAATGCGCCGACTTCGGCCTTCAGCGCCTCGAACTCCTCGCGGCGGATGAGGTCCATCTCGGCGGCGAGCCGGTCCGCCTGGGCGCGCATCGCGGCCTTCGCCTCCTCGCCGGCCGCCTGGGCGACGCCGAGGGCGGCGTTCGCCGCCTTGGCCAGCTCGTCCAAGATCGGATTTTGGCTCTGCATCGGCCTCCTATATGGGAAACGGGGGACGAATGCGAAGCACTTGTCCGCTACCCTTCGCCGCGCGGCGGCCCAAGGAGAGGAAGGCTTGGCGCTCCAGTTCCCTGACTTCGACCCTGCCGCGTTCACCATACCGGCGCTGCATCTGGGCGCCCTGGCGCTCGGACCCTTCGCGGTGCGCTGGTATGCGCTCGCCTACATCGCCGGCATCCTGCTGGGCTGGCGCTATTGCGTCGGACTGGTGAGGAACCAGAAGCTATGGGGGCGCTCCGGGCCCACGGCCAGCCCGCAGCAGATCGACGACCTCATCCTGTGGCTGACCCTCGGGATCGTGCTCGGAGGCCGGATCGGCTACATCCTCTTCTACATGCTGGTGAATCCCGACCAGCGCAGCGAGCTCCTGGCCCGGCCCGCGGAGGCTTTCGAGATCTGGAAGGGCGGGATGAGCTTCCACGGGGCGCTGATCGGCGTCGCCGCCGCCCTGATCTTCTTCTCCCGGGCCAATCGGATCCGGCTCCTGGCGCTCGCGGACCTGGTGGCGCCCTGCGAGCCGATCGGACAGTGCTTCGGGCGGCTCGCCAACTTCATCAACGGCGAGCTCTGGGGGCGGGTGACCACGGTCCCCTGGGGGATGGTGTTCTGCAACCGGCGGCTCGCCGACGCCAATGGCGGGATCTGCCCGGCCGGACCCATGCCGCGCCACCCGAGCCAGCTCTACGAGGCGGCGCTGGAGGGGCTGGTCCTGTTCCTGATCCTGCGCTGGGCCACCCACCACGCCAAATGGCTGCAGCGGGAGGGCGCGGTGCTGGGGCTCTGGCTGCTGGGCTACGGGGCGATCCGCATCCTGCTGGAGACGGTCCGCAACCCGGACGAGGGGATGCCGAACTTCCCTCTCGGCCTCACCATGGGCATGATCCTTTCCATCCCGATGATCGCCGCCGGCCTCGTGCTCGTGTGGCGCGCTCTGCGCCGTCCGGCCCAGATCCAGCCCGCATGAGCCTGGGCGACCGGCTCCGGGGCGAGATCGCCGCCGGCGGTCCGATCAGCGTCGCCGACTTCATGAGCCGCTGCCTGCACGACCCGCAGGACGGCTACTACGCCACGCGCCCGGCCATCGGCGCGGCCGGCGACTTCATCACCGCGGCCCAGGTCTCGCAGATGTTCGGCGAGCTCATCGGCCTGTGGCTCGTGGAGACCTGGCGGCGGCTGGGCGCGCCGGCCCGGGCGATCCTGGCCGAGGCCGGTCCGGGCGATGCGACCCTCATGGACGACATCCTGCGCGCCGCCCGCCTGGATCCCGCCTTCCTGGCCGCCTGCGAGCTCTGGCTGGTGGAGACCTCCGCGCCGCTGCGGCGCCTGCAGGCCGAGCGGCTCGCCCGTGCGCCGCTGACGCCGCGCTGGGCGGGCGCCGTCGCCGAAATCCCCGGGGATGCGCCGCTGCTGCTCATCGCCAACGAGTTCCTGGACTGCCTGCCCGCCCGGCAGTTCCAGCGCACCCGCGAAGGCTGGGCCGAGCGGCGGGTCGGCCTCGACTCCAAAGGCGACCTCGCCTTCGGGCTCGGCCCCCCGCTGCCGCGCGGCGGCTTCCCGGACGCGCCGCCGGGATCGGTGGTGGAACGCTCGCTCCCGCAGGAGGCCTTCGCCGCCGAGGTCGGCGCCCGCATCGCGGCCGCGGGCGGCGCGGCGCTCCTTATCGACTACGGCCGCGCCGCGCCCGGTGTCGGCGACACGCTGCAGGCGCTCGCCGGCCACCGCAAGGCCGATCCGCTGGCCGCGCCCGGCTCGGCCGACCTGACCGTCCACGCCGACTTCCCGGCGGTGCAGGCCGCCGCGAGGGCCGCCGGCGCCGAGGCGGGACTGCTTTCCCAGGGCGAGTTCCTGCGCCGCCTGGGCGTCGAGACCCGGGCCCGGCGGCTCGCCGAAGCGCATCCGGAGAGGGCCGGCCAGATCGCGCGCCAGCTCGCCCGACTCGTCGCTCCCGATCAGATGGGCGAGCTCTTCAAGGCGGCGGCGCTCTGGCGGGGCCCGGCCCCGCCGGGGTTCGAATCCCTCTGATGGAAGGGCTTCCGATCCTCGCTTCGCCGCTGCTCGCCAAGGCGTCCGGGATCCGCCACGCGTTCTTCACGCGCCAGGGCGGCGTTTCGGAAGGCGTCTACGGCAGCCTCAACGCCGGCCCCGGCTCCGGCGACGACCCCGCACGGGTGGCCGAGAACCGCCGGCGCGCCGCCGCCCGGCTGGGCGGGCCGGAGGATCGGCTGCTGAGCGCCTACCAGGTCCACTCGCCCGCGGCGCTGATCGTCGAAGCCCCCTGGCGGGGCCCCCGCCCGGAGGGCGACGCCCTCGTCACCGCCGAGCCCGCGCTCGCCCTCGGCGCGCTGGCGGCCGACTGCGCCCCCGTGCTCATCGCGGACCCCGAGGCGCGGATCGTGGCGGCGGCGCACGCCGGCTGGCGGGGGGCCCTCGCGGGCGTGGTCGAAGCGGCCATCGAGGCCATGACGGCTCTGGGCGCGGCGCCGGCGCGGATGCTGGCGGCGGTGGGCCCTTGCATCGGTCCGGATTCCTACGAGGTCGGCCTGGAGTTCGCCGCACGTTTCGAGGCCGCGGCGGCGGCCAACGCCCGTTTTTTCAGGGCCGGCCAGCGCCCCGACAAGCGGCTCTTCGACCTGCCCGGCTACGTGCTCTCCCGGCTGGCGGCCGCCGGCGTGGGTCAAGCCGAATGGATCGGCTGCGACACCTTCGCCGAGGAGGCGCTGTTCTTCTCGAACCGCCGCGCCGTCCACCGCGGCCAGTCCGACTACGGACGGCTGCTCTCGGCGATCGCCCTCGAGCCGTGAGCCTCGCGGCGCCCCCGCCGAGGGCGCCGCAGGGGTGCGCGCCCGTGCGGCGAGGCCGAGGGTTTGCCCTGGGCCGCCGCGCTGTTAGAAGCCGCGAAAGGCGGGGCAGACGATGGCCAATCGGACGATGAAGCTGCTGGCGGGCAACTCCAACCAGACCCTTGCGGCGGCGATTGCCAAGGTCCTGGACATGCCCCTCACCCGGGCCAACTTCCGGCGGTTCTCGGACAACGAGGTGTTCGTGGTGATCGAGGAGAACGTCCGCGGCGAGGACGTCTTCGTGATCCAGTCCACCAGCTACCCGGCAAACGACAACCTGATGGAGCTCTTGATCTGCATCGACGCCCTGACGAGGGCGTCGGCGCGCCGGATCACCGCGGTGATGCCCTACTTCGGCTACGCCCGGCAGGACCGGAAGACCGGAGGCCGCACCCCCATTTCGGCGAAGCTGGTGGCCAACCTGATCACCCGCGCCGGCGCCGACCGGGTGCTGACCATGGACATGCACTCCGGTCAGATCCAGGGCTTCTTCGACATCCCCACCGACAATCTGCTCTCGACGCCGCTGATCGCCCACGACATCAAGATGCTCGAGCGCGACACCCGCAAGCTGGTGATCGTCTCCCCGGACGTGGGTGGCGTGGTGCGCGCCCGGACCCTCGCCGAGCGGCTCGATGCGGACCTCGCCATCGTCGACAAGAAGCGCTCGGCCCCCGGCGTCAGCGAGGTCATGAACATCATCGGCGAGGTGAAGGACCGGCGCTGCATCCTGTTCGACGACATCGTCGATTCGGCCGGAACCCTCTGCAACGCGGCGGCGGCCCTGATGAAGGCGGGCGCGGCAAGCGCCGCGGCCTACGTGACCCACGGCGTCCTTTCGGGCGCGGCGGTGACCCGGGTGACCGAGTCCCAACTGGACGCCCTGGTGATCACCGATTCGATCGAGGCCACCGAAGCGGTGACCGCCTGCCCCAAGATCCGCCAGATCAGCTGCGCGAACCTGATCGGCGAGGCCATCCGCCGGATCGCCAACGAGGAATCGGTCTCCAAGCTGTTCGATTAGGGCTCGCTAGTGTGGTGAATCTGAAGGTCGCTCGATTGATGGGGCGGACGCCGAGGCGAACGTCAAATTCGTAAAACCACACTCGATTCAAAGTTTTGCTAGTGTCCTTGTCGAGTCCGAAGTTCGCTCGGCGCCCATCCCGTCCACAGGCGAACGTCTGAACCGGGACACCAGCGCCACAAACTCGCCCCGGCCTTGCTACAGAAGCCGGCGGAGACGGCAAAGGGTTGATTTGCTATGCATTTTTCCAAACTCGCCCGCCTCCTTCTGGTGTCGGCGCTGGCGGGCGTGGCGCTCAGCCTTCCGGGCGCGGACGTCGGCATGGCCCGCCCGAAGCCGGCCCCGGCCGCCCCCCCGCCCCCGCCGCCACTGCCCGAGGTCTCCCTGGCGGCGCGGTTCGTGAACGATGCGGCGGCCTTCGAGAGCTACATGCGGCGCGCCGCCCTGATCTCGCCCGCCTTCACCGACAGCCAGGGCGTCGCCCGCGCGCTGCGGGTCGGCGCCGCCTACCGATCCGACCAGGTCCTGAGGGGCGAGATCGCCTACGCCGCCATCGCCGCCCTCCAGTCGCCGGTGTTCGTGGCGGCGGTCCGCGAGGCGGGCGCCACCCCTGAAGGCCGTTATGCGGTCGTGCGCCGCATCTTCGCCGATCCGGGCGCCGCGCTCACCTTCAAGGGCGCCGACGCCGCCGCCGGGCTGGCGCGGCAGGCGCTGACCGGTGACGGCATGCGGCTCTTCACCGCCGGCAAGTCGGTGCGCCAGGCCGCCTACGACATCCAACGCCAACCCTGGTCGCTGCAGGACGTCGAGGGACGCGACCAGCGGCTGGACGCGGTCAAGGGTCTCGACCGGACGCCCATGCCCGCCGCCACCGACGTCGCGGGCCAGCTGCAGGAAGCCTCGACCGGCCGGGCGGTTCTCAACCTCTCGGCCGAGCCCTACGCCCACCCGCATTCGCAGCTGTTGGTGCGAGCCGTCGCCCTGGCCGCCCTGGGGGCGATCGGCGAGGCCGGCGAGGCGCAGGCGGATAACGTCGGCTGGCTGCTCCAAGACTACTTCACCGCCCATTGCCTGGCCGAGGCCAAGCTCGCCCTCAACGAATGCCTGGCGGTCGCCCGGCCGAACTACGAGGACGTCTTCTGCCTCGGCCAGCACGTGATGGCCGACACGGGCGCCTGCGTGGTGCGCGGCGGCGGCGGGACGGTGCCGATCGAGATCGCCACCCGGCCGCTCAAGGTCCCGCCCGCCCATGGCGCCGCGGCCGGTAAGCATGGGGCCACCCATCGCCGCCACGCGCACTAGGGCCTCGCCGCCGTTGCAATGCGCTGAGCGCCCGTGTATCTAGCCGCACCTTTTCGGGCCCCCTCAACCGGGGCCGGCTCGCCGTGCGGCGTTCCCCCGCGCGGCGTCTGTCGTTTCTGAGGCGTGGCCATGGCCGAGATCGTTCTGAACGTGGAAGTGCGCGATGGCGCCGGCACCGGCCTGGCCCGGGCGGTGAGGCGCGCGGGCAAGGTTCCGGGCGTCCTCTATGGCGGCAAGCAGGCGCCGGTCCCGATCGCCATGCGCGAGGCGGAGTTCCGCAAGGCGCTCTATACCGGCAAGCTGCTGGGCCACCTGGTGACCCTGAAGTACGGCAAGGAGACCCAGCAGGTCATCGCCAAGGACGTCCAGTTCCACCCGGTCACCGACGAGCCGACCCATTTCGACCTCTACCGGGTCGAGGCGCACCAGCTGATCCGGATCGCCGTCCCGGTGCACTTCCGCAACCAGGAGGCCTCGCCGGGGATCAAGCGCGGCGGCACCCTCAACATCAACGTCCACGAGCTGGAGCTGACCGCTCCTGCCGACCAGATCCCCGAGGAGCTGGTGGTGGACCTGACCGGGCTGGAGATCGGCGACGCCATCCGCGCCGGCGACGTCGCCCTGCCCGCCGGGGTGGAGCTCAGCGGCGACCGCGAGGCCACCGTGGCCTCGATCGCCACCTCCTCGGCCCTGCAGGCCGAAGAGGCGGAGACGGCCGAAGCGCCCGTGGAAGCGGCCGCGGAAGGCGGCGAAGCCTCGGAAAGCTAGCCGCACGGCATGCTGATCCTGGTCGGCCTCGGTAATCCGGAGCCGAAGTTCGCCCGCAATCGGCACAACATCGGCTTCGCAGCCATCCAGACCATCGCCGAGCGTTGGGGTTTCGGCCCCGAAAAAGCGCGCTTCGCCGCCCTCGTCCGCGAGGGCAAGATCGACACCCCGCAGGGTCCGGAGCGGGCCTTGGCGCTCCGGCCCCAGACCTACTACAACGACTCCGGCCGCGCCGTCGGCCAGGCGATGGGCTTCTACAAGCTGGCGCCGAAGGACGTGGTGGTCTTCTACGACGAGATCGACCTCGCCCCCGGCCGCTTCCGGATGAAGACCGGCGGCGGGGCGGCGGGCAACAACGGGATCCGCTCCATCGCCGCGGCGATCGGGCCCGATTTCCGGCGCGCGCGCCTGGGGACCGGCCATCCGGGCCACAAGGACCTGGTCATGGGGCACGTGCTCAGCGATTTCCACAAGGCCGAGCTCGAATGGGCCAGGCCGCTGCTGGAGGCCTGCGCCGAGGCCCTGCCGTTGCTGGCCGCCGGCGAGGACGAGCGCTACCAGGCCGAGGTGCTGCGCCTGGCCCCCGCCCCGAAGCTCGACCCGCGGGCAGCCGCCCGGAAGGGCGAGCCTGATTGACCGGGGGCGTCTTGCGCGGACATAACCGCGCCCTTCGCGGAGAAGTCTCGATGTCCCTGTTCGGCGGCGGCCTCTTCCTGCTGATCGCCATTGCGCTCTGCATCCACGTGGTGCGCACCAACCAGCAGATCTTCTGGCTGTTCATCATCCTGTTCGTCCCGGGGCTCGGCAGCCTGGTCTATATCCTGGCGGTGCTGGTTCCCGAGCTGGTCGGGGGGACGAAAGCCAAGCGCTTCGGCATGGCCGCCCGCGAAGCCCTGGATCCAGGGCGTGAGTACCGGCAGGCCAAGTCGGCGGTGGAAGACGCGCCCACCGTGCACAACCAGATGCGCCTGGCGGCCGCGGCCGCGGCGCTGGGCCGCCACGCCGAGGCCGAGACGCTCTACGCCGAGGCGGCCCAGGGGATCCACGCGGAGGACCCCGCCCTGCTGTTGGGCAGGGCGAACGCGCTCTTGGAGCTCAGCCGCTACGACGAGGCCCTGGCCCAGCTGGACAAGCTCAGCGAGGAGCCGGGCCGCACCCCCTCGCCGGCGGTCTCGCTGGCCTGCGGGCGCGCTTACGAGGGGCTGGGACGGACCTCGGAGGCCGACGAGGCCTACCAGTGGGCGGCGGGACGGTTGCCCGGGCTGGAGGGTCTGGCGCGCTACGCGGCCTTCCTCGCGCGCGCCGGCCGGCGCGCGGAGGCGGCCGAGGCCCTGGCCGAGATCGACCGCCGGATCGCCAGGTCCAACGCCCAGTTCCGGCGCGAGGCTCGGCCCTGGCGCGACCTGGCCGCGCAGGCCCTGGGCTAAAGAGGTTCCATGGCTCTGAAAGTCGCCATCGTCGGCCTGCCGAACGTCGGCAAATCGACCCTGTTCAACGCCCTCACCGAGACGGCCGCGGCCCAGGCGGCCAACTATCCGTTCTGCACGATCGATCCCAATGTCGGCGACGTGGCGGTTCCGGAGCCGCGGCTGGAGGCTCTGGCCCAGATCGCCAAGTCGAAGGAGATCATTCCGGCGCGGATCAACTTCGTCGACGTGGCCGGGCTGGTGCGCGGCGCCTCCAAGGGCGAGGGCCTGGGCAACCAGTTCCTGGCCAATATCCGCGACTGCGACGCCGTGGCCCTGGTCGCCCGCTGCTTCGAGGATCCCGACGTGACCCACGTCGAGGGCCGCGTCGACCCGCTCTCGGACCTGGAGACGGTGGAGACCGAGCTGATGCTCGCCGACCTCGAGAGCCTGGAGCGGCGCATCGTGAACGTCGAAAAGCGCGCCCGCGGCGGCGACAAGGAGAGCGCCCAGACCCTGCGGCTCGCCCAGCTGGCGCTCGCCGAACTGAACGCCGGCCGCCCCGCCCGCACCGCCAAGGTCGGGCCCGACGATGAGAAGGCCTGGCGGATGTTGCAGCTCTTGACCGCCAAGCCGGCGCTCTACGTCTGCAACGTCGACGAGGCCTCCGCCGCGCACGGCAACGCACTTTCCGAGGCCGTCGCCGCCCGCGCCGCCAAGGACGGGGCCAAGTCGGTGGTCATCTCGGCGAAGATCGAGAGCGAGATCGCCGGCCTCGAGCCTGCGGAGCGGGCCGAGTTCCTGGAGGCGCTCGGTCTTTCCGAGGCGGGGCTGGCCCGGCTGATCGGCGAGGCCTATGCGCTGCTGGGCCTGCAGACCTTCTTCACCGCCGGCCCGAAGGAGGCGCGCGCCTGGACCATCCGGATCGGCGCCGCCGCGCCGGAGGCTGCCGGAGTGATCCACACCGATTTCGAAAAGGGCTTCATCCGCGCCGAGACCATCGCCTATGACGACTACGTCCGCCTGAACGGCGAGGCCGGGGCCCGCGAGGCGGGCAAGCTCCGGTCCGAAGGCAAGGACTATGTGGTGCGCGACGGCGACGTCATGCACTTCCGGTTCAACGTGTGAGGCGAGAAAGAGGGCTTCATGGGCGAGATGATCAAGATCAAGAGCACGGCGGCCGACGGCTTCGAGTTCGCAGCGCTACACGCCGAGCCGCAGGGGCGCCGCCGAGGCGCGGTGATCGTCATCCAGGAGATCTTCGGCGTCGACCGATACGTGCGCGAGGACGTGGAGCGCTGGTCGAAGCTCGGCTTCGAGGCGCTGGCGCCTTCGATGTTCGACCGGGTCGCACCGGGCCTCGACGTCGGGCACGACGAAGCCGGCATGCAGGCGGCCCGCGCCGCGGTCGCCAAAGCCAAGCCGGAAGACGCCCTGGCCGACATCGCCGCCTGCATCGCCTATCTGAAGCCGCGCGGGCCGGTGTTCATCGTCGGCTACTGCTACGGCGGGGCGATGGTCTGGCAGGCGGCGGGCCGGCTGGAAGGCCTGGCGGCCGGCTCCAGCTACTACGGCGGCGGGGTGGCGGCGGCCGCCGACCTCACCCCCAAGTGCCCGGTGATCTGCCACTTCGGCCGCAAGGACGGGTTCATCCCGGCCGACGAGGTGAAGGCCAAGCTCGCCGCGGCCCAGCCGAAGGTTCCCGTCTACATCTACGAGAAGTCCGGCCACGGCTTCAACAACGACGGGCGGCCCGATTCCGACCTGGACGACGCCAAGCTGGCCCGGGAACGGACCCTGGCGCTCTTCGAGGCCAACGGGGCGCGATGAGGTGGCCGAGCCGGTCACCCTGAAGAGCGCCGAGGACGGCTTTTCCTTCGGCGCCTACCACGCGGCGGCCGAGGACGCCCGGCGCGGCGGCCTGGTGCTGATCCAGGAGATCTTCGGGGTGACGGCCCACATCCGCGCGCTTGCGGACGGGTACGCCGGCGATGGCTACGAGGTTCTCACCCCTTCGCTCTACGATCGCCGGCAGCCGGGGTTCGAGGCCGGCCTGGATGCGCAGGGCCTCGCCCTGGCGCGGCGGTATTCCGAGGAAGCGCCGTGGGACGAGGTGGCGGGCGACCTCGCCGCGGCCGTGGCGGCGCTGAAGCCGCCGGTGTTCGTGGTCGGCTACTGCTGGGGGGGAACGGCGACCTGGCTCGCCGCCGCCCGCTGCGAGGGAGTTGCGGCGGCCTCGAGCTTCTATGGGCGGCGAATCCCCGAGCTGATCGGCGAGGCCCCGCGCTGCCCGATCATCCTCCACTTCGGACGCAACGACCCCACGATCCCGCCGACCACCGTCGAGGCGATCGCCGCAGCCTATCCGGAGATTCCCATCCACCTCTACGACGCCGGCCACGGCTTCGTCTCGGACCGCTCAGATCACGACGACGAAGCCGCCCGACTTGCGCACCTGCGCACACTACAGCTCTTCACCCGTCACGGCGGCGGCCGCGGAGAGAACTGAGCCGCCCTCACCTCCCTGCGCAATGGCTCCCTCCTCTTCCGAGCGAGAGGGAACCGCCCGCGCTGCGTCAGCAGCGTGGGAGGGCGAGGGCCGCCGGTCAGCCGCCGATCCTCGGCCCCAGCACCGGATCGCGCTCCAGGCCCCGCACCAGGATCGCCTGGGCGAGCAGCACGCCCACGCCTGCGGCGTAGGCGCAAAAGGCGCTGGCGGGAAAGCGGCCGCCGTGGGCCGCCTCGGCGGTGTCGAAGTAGATGAAGCCGGCGAAGAAGCCGAGCACAAGGACCACCGCCAGGACCGAGATCACGCTCTGGCCGAAGCCGGTGCGGAAGCTGATCCAGATGTGGGTCTTGAGCGCGTGGCGGAACGGCGGCGCCGCCAGGGCGACCACGAGGGTGAGGAGGAAGAAGACTCCGGGGTAGAGCACGATGCGCTGCAGCTTGAACGCGGCCGCCCCCGGCAGCACCCGCCAGGCGTGGGTCGCGCCGGCCGCATAGATCAGCGCGCCCGCGGCGAAGGCCGAATACTCCATGCGCCGGAAGATGCGCCATGAACGACTGACTGGCATTCGCTGATCAATGTGGCGATGCGTTGCGGCGAGGAAAGGGCGCCCGCGCGTGCGGCGGACGCTCAGTGCCCCGCAAAGGCCACCAGGGTCGAGACCGGCACGCCTGCCGCCGCGAGCCTGGCCGCGCCGCCGAGCTCGGGAAGGTCGACCACGAAGGCCGCCGCCACGATCTGCGCCCCTGCTTCCTTGAGGAGCTGGGCGGCGGCCAGCGCCGTGCCGCCTGTGGCGATCAGGTCGTCCACCAGCATCACCTTCTCGCCCGGCTTCACCGCATCGAGATGCATCTCCATGGCGTCCGAGCCGTACTCCAGCGCGTACTCCACCGCCCGGGTGCGGTGCGGCAGCTTGCCTTTCTTGCGCAGAGGGATGAAGCCGGCCGAGAGCTGATGGGCGACCGCGCCGCCCAGGATGAAACCCCTCGCCTCGATCCCGGCCACCTTGTCGATCTTCATGCCGGCGAAGGGTTGCACGAGCTCGTCCACTGCCCGCCGGAAGGCCCGCGCGTCGCCCAGGAGGGTGGTGATGTCGCGGAACATGATGCCGGGCTTGGGATAGTCCGGGATGGTTCGGATGACGTCGGCTAGGTTCATTCAGGCATCCCCAAGCGCCGGCCGGCGACCGCCGAGAGCTTCTTGGCCAGCGCCGGGTCGCGGGCGGACGGCGCGGTGATGATCGCCGCATCGAGGGCGGTGTCGATCGGCGAAGGCGGACGGACCGCCGGCAGGGCTTCGGCCAGGCGGCGCACCAGCGTGCGCGCCAGGCCGGCGTTGGCGGCCAGCACCTCCAGGATGTGGGTCACCTCCACCGCCTCGCCTTCCTCGCGCCAGCAGTCGTAGTCGGTGACCATGGCGATCGCGGCGTAGGGCAGCTCCGCCTCGCGCGCCAGCTTGGCTTCGGGCATGCCGGTCATGCCGATCACGTCGCAGCCCCAGGCGCGGTAGAGGTTGCTCTCGGCCCGGGTGGAGAACTGGGGGCCCTCCATGGCGAGATAGGTGCCGCCGCGGGTCACCGGCGCCCCGGCCGCCTCCGCCGCCGCGGCCGCGAGCTCCGAAAGCCTCGGGCAGACCGGCTCGGCCATGGAAACGTGGGCGGTGAGCCCGGGGCCGAAAAAACTCGACTCCCGCGCGACGGTGCGGTCGATGAACTGATCGACGATCACGAACGCGCCGGGCGCCAGGGCTTCGCGCAGCGAGCCCACCGCGGAGAGGGAAATGAGATCGGTGCAGCCGGCCCGCTTGAGGGCGTCGATGTTGGCCCTGACGTTGATCGCCGATGGCGGCAGCGGATGCCCGCGCCCGTGCCTGGGCAGGAACACCAGCCGCACCCCGGCCAACGTCCCTGAGAGGAGCGCGTCGGACGGCGCGCCAAAGGGCGTCTCGACCTCGAGCCAGCGCGGTTCCTCCAGGCCCTCGATTTCATACAGGCCCGACCCGCCGATCACACCCAAGACCCAGTCCGACATCAAGCCTCCCGATGGCCCGCCTTATCGCCGAGCCGAGCGCGCTTGGCTACGGCGCCCCGTGCGGCCGGCCGCTCCATTCCTCGCCCTGATCATCGGGACGGCGCCGGCGCCGGCGCTGGCGGGCCAGGCCTGCTGGGTGGACAACGGCGCGGTGGTGGTCTCGGCCTCGCTGGGGGCGATCGCCGGCGACTTCATCCTCGACCCGGCCACGCCGATCAGCCAGATCCACGACACCCGCGCTGAGGCCGCAGGCTTCGAGGCGCCGGTGGTGCGCGGCGAGCTGCGCCTGGCCGGGCGGCGGCTGGGGCAGGCGGACTTCGAGGTGACGGCCCTCAACGCGCGGGCCTGGGGCTTTCCCACCGAGATCACCGGCGTGATCGGCGCCGACGTCCTGGACGGCCGCGTCGTGGACCTGTCGGCGCGCCCCTGCCGGATCGCCATCAGGGGACCGCGGGCGCCCCGGTTCCACGGCCGCTGGCGGCTGCGGCTGAAGATCGTGGACGGGCGCCCGACGGTGACGGCCACCGCGTCCGACGGGTTGCGAAAGCGCAAAGGCGCCTTCGCGCTGGAGACGGGCGGCGCCGGCGTTCGCCTCAGCGCGCAAGCCGCCGCCCTCAGCAGGCCGCCGCCCGCCGGGGCTGATCCCGCTTCACGCAGCCGCCCGCCGGCGCGGCTGCGGGGACTCATCCTCGCGGGCGCCGGGATGGAGAATCTGCCCGCCGGCCTCGATCCCGCCGCCCCGCCGGGTCTGCTAGGCGATATCGGCGAAACCGTCTGGTCGCGCTACGCGATGCGGATCGACCTGCGCCGCCAGCGCCTGGAACTCAAGCCTGCCCGTTGCGACGCCCCAAAAGGAGGCCCCTCACCTCAGCTCTCCCCGTCCTTCGGTCGGGGAGAGGGCTACTGCAGATAGCCGGGCGGAGCCGATGGCGGCGCTTGCGCCGCCGCTTCAGCATACCTCTCCCGAGCGCGTGGGAGAGGCAAGGTGAGGGTTCAGTGCGCGACGTTGCGCCAGATGCGGCGGTAGCTGGCGTAGAGCAGGCCCGAGAAGATGGCGAGGTAGACGAGCACCGCCAGACCCGTCTGCTTGCGCTGATCCATCTTCGGATCCGACGCCCAGGTCAGAAAGGCGGCGACGTCCTTGGCCTCCTGGTCGAGGGTCGAGGGGGCGCCGTCGTCGAAGCTCACCTTGCCGGCGGTGAGCGGCGGGGGCATGGCGATGATCCCGCCCACCGGCGCCGGGCCCGTCCCCTTCCAGGAGGAGGCGAGGTCGCTCAGCATGTAGGGGTTGTAGTACTTGCCCGGAGGGACCACGAGACCCTGCGGGGCCGGGGCGTAGCCGGTGACGAGGGAGTAGACATAATCAGGCCCGCCTTCGCGCGCCTTCACCAGCAGCGACATGTCCGGCGGCGCGCCGCCCAGCGTCGCCTTGGCGGCGGTGTCGTTGGCATAGGGCGCCGGCGGGTGGTCGGCGCTGGTGGCGGCCCGCTGCATGTTCTCGCCGGTGTCGGGGTCGATGTCGGCCACCTTGTAGTCGGCGGCGATCGCCTTGACGTAGGGGTTGTCGTTCGGGTTCGGATACTTGGGATCCCAGAAAGGCCCGCCCGGCTGGCCGAGGTCGTGGAACGACACCAGGTTCAGGGCGTGGCACTGGGAGCAGACCTCCCGGTAGACCTTGAAGCCCCGCTGCAGCTGCGCCTGGTCGTAGGTCCCGAACGGGCCC